>JAAIGF010012672.1_pt1 | contig 253162 bp, 210 predicted proteins | sample 6487441 | NCBI WGS metagenome assembly JAAIGF01 (sample SAMN13974129, study PRJNA590717) | phyllosphere metagenome | biome: pepper field; feature: multiple bacterial spot infested pepper fields; material: pepper leaves; isolation source: leaves from pepper fields | host: Capsicum annuum ... | reverse complement strand
GCATCTAAGCGTGAAGCCCCCCTCAAGATGAGATTTCCCACTTTTGGTAAGACCCCTTGAAGACGACGAGGTTGATAGGCTGGAGGTGGACGCGCAGCAATGTGTGGAGCTGACCAGTACTAATCGGTCGAGGGCTTATCCTAAAGTTTTTCGTAGAAAAACACTTCGGAAGCATCCGCTTTGTTTTCGACGGAGAACAACTTCGAATGACGCGAAGAGATCGTTTCGGATCCGGTTTTCAAGGTGCAAACCTTGAGCAGGACTTACTCTGTAAGCCTGAGAGTGGCAAACACTCGCGTTTGCTGCGCAAGAACTGTTTGGAGAGATACCCAAGTGGCTATAAGGGGACCCTCTGCTAAGGGGTTAGACTGCGTTAGCGGTGCGAGGGTTCGAATCCCTCTCTCTCCGCCATTCCCTTCTATTATAGAAGGAAGATGGCAAATGAATATGGCGGTGTAGCTCAGCTGGCTAGAGCGTACGGTTCATACCCGTAAGGTCGGGGGTTCGATCCCCTCCGCCGCTACTTTTAGATTCACTTCCCATGGAGGCTTAGCTCAGCTGGGAGAGCATCTGCCTTACAAGCAGAGGGTCGGGGGTTCGATCCCCTCAGCCTCCACCATTCATATGCCGGTGTAGCTCAATTGGTAGAGCAACTGACTTGTAATCAGTAGGTTGGGGGTTCAAGTCCTCTCGCCGGCACCATTTTAATGGCCTGGAACCGTGGTGTAGGGGTTAACATGCCTGCCTGTCACGCAGGAGATCGCGGGTTCAAATCCCGTCGGTTCCGCCATTTTAATTAAATAACTGGTTTTATGGAGTATGGCTCGGTAGCTCAGTTGGTAGAGCAAAGGACTGAAAATCCTTGTGTCGGCGGTTCGATTCCGTCCCGAGCCATCTTTATATTGTGGAGGCTTAGCGAAGTGGCCAAACGCAGCAGACTGTAAATCTGTTCTCTCCGAGTTCGGTGGTTCGAATCCATCAGCCTCCACCAGTTTTACGAGCCATTAGCTCAGTTGGTAGAGCACCTGACTTTTAATCAGGGTGTCGAAGGTTCGAGTCCTTCATGGCTCATCCAAAAGTCGTATTCCGTGTTAGCGGGATGCGGCTTTTTTGCATATTCAAGATTATGTTAAGATAAAAGAAAACGGTGTTGGAGGGCTCGCTATGAATGTGCAAGAGATCCGGAGCCGGTTGGAGCATATCGTTGGCCGACCGGTTGAGCTGATCGAGATCGGAGAATGGAAAGTACAGCAGCGATCGAAGCCTGTCGAATACCAAAATGCCGTAAAGACAAACACCTTTTTATCGACAGGCTGGGCAGATGCAGATTCGACTTGGTTTTTTACAGCTAACCCGGAACTTGCCGATGGCGAAGAACAGTGGGCTTTCCGCATTTTTGACAAGACCTTGGCACCTGCGATGCGAGAGTTGATTGCTTTGCTCGTTCGGACGTTAACCGCGGAAGTCGTGACCCGACCACAGGAGGATGAGAGCGAAGTGCAGCAGCTTGGCCGCTGGTTGGCGGACAAGTTGGAGCATGATGAGTCTCCCCAAGAACTGCCGGATACCTTACTGCTGAAAAGCCGCCTTTTTACAGAAATGATCCCGTTTCTTTTGATCTGTGAAGGGGCTCAGAACACGCTTGGGGGATATGAGGAGCTTCATCAGTTGTTATCCACATTCCTGGACCGTGATGTTCTGGTCGTTCCGCTGCATGGAAGGGAATGGTTGTTGCTTGTTGATCGGTTGGATGTGCTGGAGGTCTCAGAGGATCGGGGAGAGGAAGAAGAATCCGATCGTGAGCTGCTGGAAGCCTTCGGACTCGGTTTATATGAACTGATTGCCAGCGAATGGACGGGGATCTTCAATCTGTCTGTCACCGATCCGTTGCAGCCTGCGCATGGTTTGGTGCGGGCGGTGCGGTTGCTACGGGAGAGCGTATTTCTCGGGAAAACATTCCATGTGACCCGCAATGTGCATCTTCCGTGGGAATTGGGACTGGAGCGGTTAGTGTATAGCATTCCGGGTGCGCAGCGCGAACGGTTCATTGAAGAAGTCGAAGGTTTGGACGTTGTTTTGGAGGATGGAGAGGCATTGACGACGCTGGAGACTTTTTTTCAAATGAACTGTAATGTCAGTGAGACAGCGAAGCGATTGTATATCCATCGGAACACGTTGATCTACCGATTGGACAAGATTAAGCAGGAGACGGGACTCGATGTTCGCAACTTCGCCGACGCCGTTTTGATGAAGCTCGCATTACTATTAGATAAAGTCACAAAAGACTAGGCGGTTTTTTGTGCAGTTTGCGAATAGCCAGGAAAGCGTATTCAGGGTAATATAGGAGCAGGTAAAAGAAAGCAGTTCAGCTCCATACACATATCCTCAATACAGGGAGGCAACATTCAATGGCTGGTGTACGCTTAGAACATATTTACAAGAAATATGCAGGTTCCGACAAAGCAACGGTAATCGACGTTAACCTCGACATTAAAGATAAAGAGTTCCTCGTTCTGGTCGGTCCTTCCGGCTGCGGTAAATCGACAACACTGCGTATGATCGCAGGTCTGGAAGAAATCTCCGAAGGCAAGCTGTATATCGGCGACCGCGTCGTCAACGACGTAGCTCCAAAAGACCGCGACATCGCGATGGTATTCCAATCCTACGCCCTCTACCCGCACATGGATGTATACTCGAACATGGCGTTCGGTCTGAAACTGCGTAAGGTGAAAAAGGACGAAATCGAGAAACGCGTTCGCGAAGCTGCGAAGATTCTCGATATCGAGCACTTGCTTGAGCGTAAACCAAAAGCACTTTCCGGCGGTCAACGTCAACGGGTAGCCTTGGGCCGCGCGATCGTCCGTGATCCGCAAGTCTTCCTGATGGACGAGCCTCTTTCCAACTTGGATGCGAAACTGCGTGGTCAGATGCGTGCGGAAATCACGAAGCTGGTTAAGCGCCTTGAAACGACTTGTATCTACGTAACGCACGACCAGATCGAAGCCATGACCATGGGCGATCGCATCGTCGTTATGAAAGACGGTATCATTCAACAGGCAGCTCCACCGGAAGAACTGTACAACAACCCAACAAACATCTTCGTTGCAGGTTTCATTGGTTCCCCTACAATGAACTTCATCAACGGTAAACTGGTTGATCAAGGCGGCGCCCTGCATTTCCAAGCGCAAAACTTGGACGTTGAAATTCCACGCGGCAAAGCACAAATTCTGCGTGACAAGTCTTTGGTGGGCAAAGAAGTGATCCTGGGTCTGCGTCCGGAAGACGTTCACGAAGAGCCGGTATTCCTGGAAGCTTCGCCGAACACGATCTTCACGGCGAACGTTGACGTTACCGAAAACCTCGGTCACGAAATGCTGCTCTACCTGAGCGGTCTTGGCGGCGACACCACGATTGCACGCGTAGACGGCCGTTCGAGCGTACGCGAAGGTTCCCAAGTGAAACTCGCGATCGACATGAACAAAGTCCACATCTTCGACAGAGAGTCGGAAGTTAACGTCTTCTACGACGCGAAGTAATTCCGTTAGTGTCCAAGCGATTATAAAGGGCCGTCCTTCGGGACGGCTTTTTCGCGTGGTCAACGTACTCAAGAAGGAGCATTGCTTTCAACGGGTATTTCCTTTACGATGAATAGGATGGAACGACCAAGAGACAGAAGAAGGGAAGAATACAGAATGGCTAAAAAGGTAAAAGTAGCCGAGCTGGTCCAGCAGTTTCAATTTGAAGTCGTAGCGGGCGAACAGGGGTTGCGCCGTCCGATTACGGTTGACGATTTGAATCGGCCGGGGCTGGAGATGGCCGGATATTTCGAATATCATTCGCCGGAGCGGGTTCAACTACTGGGCAAGACTGAGCTGACTTTTTATCATATGCTCTCGAAAGAAGACAAGCTGGACCGGATGAGTCGGCTCTGCAACGAAGAGACGCCGTGTATTATCGTCACCCGGTCTTTTGACGTGCCGGAAGAACTGATTGAACTCGGCAACGAGCGCGAGATTCCGATTATCCGCAGCGGAATGTCCACGACCAGCCTGGCTAGCCGGGTAACCGGTTTCTTGGAGCGCAAGCTTGCGCCGACGACAACGATTCACGGCGTGCTCGTGGATATCTACGGGGTAGGTATCATCATCACGGGCAGCAGCGGTATCGGTAAAAGCGAAACGGCGCTGGAACTGGTTAAACGCGGACACCGTCTGATTGCCGATGATGCTGTCGAAATCCGTCAAAGCGCGGACAACCAGCTCGACGGCACGGCACCTGAACTGATTCGTCATCTGCTTGAGATTCGCGGCGTAGGCATCATCAACGTTATGACGTTGTTCGGCGCCGGAGCGATTCGCAATCACAAACGGATCACTTTGGTCGTTCGTTTGGAAAATTGGCAGCCGGATAAGCAGTATGATCGTCTGGGGCTCGATGAGGAGACTACGCGCATCATCGATACCGACGTTCCGCTCGTGACCATTCCGGTTCGTCCGGGCCGAAACCTTGCTGTCATTATCGAAGTGGCCGCGATGAATTTCCGTCTGAAACGTATGGGTTATAACGCGGCGCAGCAGTTTACGCATAAATTGACGGCGACAATCGCGGATGATATGGATGATTTAGATTAATTGTTAAAGTGGGAGGGTTAACGAATGGGGGCATTACTGGCAATCAATCCGATCGCGTTCAGTATCGGTCCGCTGGCGGTGCACTGGTACGGACTGATTCTCGGACTCGGTGCCGTAGTCGGCATGCTGATCGCGATGCGCGAAGGCAAAAGATTCGGCCTGCCGCAGGAACTGTTCATGGACATTCTGCTGTTCGGCGTTCCATCGGCTATCATTTGCGCACGGATTTACTATGTGGCATTCCAATGGGATCAGTACAAAGATAACCCGCTCAAAGTATTCGCGATTTGGGAAGGCGGCATCGCCATTTACGGAGCGTTGATCGGCGCGGTCATCTGTGCCGTCATCTATACGCGAATCAAAGGCTACAGCTTCTGGCGAATCGCCGATCTGTGCGCGCCGGGCTTGCTTGCCGGTCAGTTGATCGGGCGTTGGGGCAACTTTGTCAATCAGGAAGCTTACGGCGGCGAAGTCAGCGAGAGCTTCCTGCGGGACACGCTGCACTTGCCGAACTTTATCGTGAACCAAATGAATATCGAAGGCGTATTCCATCATCCGACGTTCTTGTATGAGTCGCTGTGGAATCTGGTCGGCATCCTGCTGATCTTCGTCATTCGCCGTCGTAAGTTCGTGCGCGCTGGCGAAATTTTCATCGGTTACTTTATCTGGTACGCGATCGGCCGTTTCTTTATCGAAGCACTGCGTACGGATAGCTTGGCGTTCCAAGGACCGAACTGGCTGGCTTCGCTGATCCACGGCATGTGGACGCCGATGACCTGGTTCGGATTCGAAGAAGGGTATCTGGATGCGGCTTACGGCAACGTGCGTATTTCGCAATTAGTTGCGATCTTGTTCTTCGTGATTGCGATCGCGTTGATTATCATTCGCCGCAAAAACGGCCAAGCCAATATCCGCTATTCCGATCCGATTGTTTCTTCGAAACTGTCGACGGCTTTGCCGGCAGTCGATGAACAGCATCGCGTGGAAGGCGCATCCGTTTCGGAACGTGCGGCCAAGTCTTCGTCTGCGGCCGGAAACGATAATAAGCCTTCGGGCGATGACCCTTCACGCAAGGAGTGATCTTGTTATGAAACCAAATCCGGCAATCCGGACGGTGCTGTTCGATCTGGACGGCACCATCATCGATACGAACCAACTCATCATCGATTCCTTCATGAACGCGATGACGGATATTCCGCTGACGCGGGAAACGATCATTCCGCATATGGGTACGACGCTGCAAAACCAGCTCCGCGTGTTTTCGGGGCTGGAAGATGTGCGCGAACTGGAGCAAGCCTATCGTAAGTATAACCTGGCGCATCATGACTCCATGGTCAAGCCTTTTCCCCATGTGCAGGAAGTTGTCAAAGCGCTTCATGCGTCCGGCATCCGTCTCGGCATCGTCACGACAAAGATCCGTCCGACGACCATGAAAGTACTGGAAATGTTCGATCTGTCCCGCTATATGGAAGCGATCGTAACCGTGACCGATGTAAATCATCCGAAGCCGCATGCTGAACCGGTGCTGATGGCATTGGAAAAAATGGGCGCAGACCCGGCTTCCGCGCTGATGGTGGGCGACAGCCCGGCCGATATCCAATCCGCGCAGAATGCAGGCGTTCGCGCCGCAGCCGTAGCTTGGTCGCTCAAAGGCGAAGCGGCGTTGTCGGGTTACGGTCCGGATTATATGCTGCATGACATGCGCGACTTGTATGAACTGATCGGAACGGAGCGTAGGGAAGCATGAGAAAAACGGAGCGCCACTTCGTTGAGGACGGCCCGAACTCCCTGCGTCAGATCTACAAAACAGTCAGTCCGTGGAAAGGCGTCAAAAACTTCGTCTTTATTCAGATTGCGCGTTACTGCCCGATTCTGGAAATGAAAAACTGGATTTATCGCCGTATCCTCCACATGAAAGTGGGCCGGGATACGGCTTTCGGGCTTATGGTCATGGTGGATGTCTTTTTTCCGGAAAAGATTACGATCGGACGTAACACCGTGATAGGCTACAATACGACCATTCTGGCGCATGAGTATCTGATTCGCGAGTATCGTCTTGGTGAAGTCGTTATCGGAGATGAAGTCATGATCGGTGCGAATACCACGATCCTGCCGGGCGTCACCATCGGGGACGGAGCCGTTGTGGCGGCCGGATCGGTAGTGCATCGGGATGTGGAGCCGGGAACATTTGTCGGGGGGAACCCACTGCGAGTTATTGAGCGAAAAAGCCCTTAAGATACATTCCGAGCAACTCCGATTTTGAACGCGATCTTCACAAAGTAAGGCTCAAATGCTTAACATTTTCTGAAAATTCCGGGAAAATGGTCTTTGTAAGGCTTTGGTCGGGTATAATGCAAAAGGAAGCGCACGGCGGGAGGCAGCGATGCCATCCCGTTTTTCGCTTCGTGGCAGAAGGCCCGTGGGGCCAGAAGAGTAGCCGGAGCGCTTGCGTGATGGCGATCTGGGAAAGGAGCAATAAAATTGAGTTCTGTTTCAATTAAGAAAGAAAGACTACCGCAGTTGGATACGTTTCGAGCATTGGCAATTCTGGGCGTGCTGCATGTGCATTCCACGTCGTTCGCGACGATCGAATCGGTCCACTTGAAAGCTTTTTACCTGATTAACTTCATTAACGTGTTTTTCCGATACGGCACGCCCTCGTTTATCATGCTGAGCAGCTTCGTGTTGTTCTACAATTACTACAACCGTCCGGTAGACGCCAAATTGGTTGGAGGCTTCTACAAGAAGCGGATGCTGTACATCCTGCTGCCGTATGTGCTGTTCTCGGCCATTTACTTCATCTACAAGATGCATGTAGCCGGTACGTTGGGCACTGGCGTAGAGACTTACGGCGAAATGCTGGCCCGGTATTGGAAAAACCTGAAGGAAGGCACGGCGTATACGCATCTGTACTTTGTGTATATCAGCGTTCAATTCTACATTTTGTTCCCGCTGATGCTCCTTTTGCTTAAGTCCTCGAAATGGGTAGCCCGTTGGGCGATTCCGATCGGTTTGATTCTGCAATGGGCGTTCGTATTCTGGAACAAATATGATCTTCATTATGCGACAAAAGGAAGCCTTGCGATTACATACTTGTCCTACTATATGATCGGTGCATTCCTGGCGATTCATTTTGACAAGATCCGCGGCTGGCTGATGAACGATTCCAAAAAATTGCCGACCAAAGTCTGGTTCTGGAACTGGATGCTGTGGATCTCATGGGCGGCCGTCGTCATTGTGCACGTCTGGTTTTACCAAGAGATTCGCCTCAAGCACTTCATAGCCAACTCGCTCTGGTATGAACTGTTATGGAACGTGCATACGATGCTGACCGCTATGGTTCTGATGCGCGCTTCGTTCCTTTTATACCGCAAAGGCCCGAAATGGCTGATCAAAATGCTGACCCGTCTCGGCGAATTGTCCTTTGCCGTGTACCTGGTCCATCCGCTGGTCCTTGGCTATTACCGGGACACCGAAGATTGGTTCTTCAGCCATTTCCAAATGGGCTCGGTTACGTATTTTGCTTGGGTGTACGGGGGGCTTCTCTCTGCGCTCATCGCATCCTGGATCGTGACGCAAGCCATTCTTCGCTGGATTCCTGGTGCATGGGTGCTTCTGGGCAACGTTCCTGGCTCTCTGCGCAGGAAGAAAAAAGCGCCGCCCGCACCTGCTGCATCGACCGATCGCAGCGTGTAGCCCGTATGCGCCGTTCGTTCCCGCTTACGGCGTCAGCCTTAAGCGGAACGTACAGGGAACGAATTTTAAGCGAAAAACTTTCATTTTTCCGAATATAAAAAAGACTGCCCCAAAAGCCATGATGGTCATGGCTTCGGGCAGTCTTTTTTGTATAAGAATAATGCGAAGATTTCAGAACGGAAACGTTGAGACACCATTGTTGCAAATCAGCAAGAATCTAAGGCTTTGAGCGAAATGAGAGAGCCATTCCTGCGTATGAGCAACAATAATTACTAGATCGAAGCAAAATCCGCTAAATTGTTGCTGATCGGCAATAATTCCATACCGCCGCACACCCCGACAAAACCCCCGCATTGACTGTAAGGCAGCGGAAATGCTAATATAGTCGTACGCTTTATTTTACTACCATGTTATCACTGTACCATAATAAAGCAATCGAACAATCGTCAATTTGCTCTGCTTCGGAACCTGAAAAATCGTGCACGCACAGAATAAATCGCGGTTGCCGCGGGTCAGCCTTTCCGATATGGTGAATACAATATAGATGAAGAACGAAGCTGGAGATAATCCATAGACAAATTTACAGGGGTGAACGATATGTCCAAACCGCAAGGTTTTGAAAAGCCGGTCGGCGTGCGCGATTATCTGCCGCGCGCGACCCGAAGATTGCGCCGCATCGAACGCAGCGTGCTCGACTGCATGGCGCGCTGGGGTTATGATCCGATCAAAACGCCGACGATGGAATATTACGATACGGTCGGCCTCGCAAGCTCGACGCCGGATCGCAAGCTGTACAAGCTGCTCAACAATCGCGGGCAGACTCTGGTGCTGCGTTCGGAGATGACGGCGCCGATCGCCCGCGTCGCGTCTTCGCTGCTGCGCGAAGAATCGCTGCCGCTGCGGTTGTCGTATCACGCGAACGTGTTCCGCGCGATCGAAGAAGAAGCGGGAAGAGAAGCGGAGTTTTTCCAAACAGGCGTTGAGCTGGTCGGCGACCGTTCGCCGGAAGCGGATGCGGAAGTGATCGCGCTGGCGATTGCTTCGCTGCAAGCAGCGGGGGTTAAGACGTTCAAATTCGCGATGGGTCATGTAGGCTTCCTGAACGGACTGTTCGACGAAGCGCTGCCGAACCGTACGGAAGATCAGCAGGCACTGAAAGAACGCTTGCTGCGTCGGGATTACGTCGGATTCCGCGAAGAAGCGGAATCGCTCGGCCTGGGATCGGAGCAGCAGCAGGAACTCGAAGGATTGCTGAGACTACGCGGCGGCGTGGAGATTTGCAGTCAGGCAGCCGGACTCAGCAGTCATGAGACTGCGCTGGAGTCGCTTGACCATCTGCGCAAGGTCTGGGAAGCGCTGAGCGATTACGGGGTATCGCAGCATGTGCTGATCGATCTGACGATGATCGGGGATTTCTCCTATTATACAGGCATGGTGTTCGAAGGCTATGCCGCGGAATTAGGCTTCCCGGTATGCAGCGGCGGTCGCTACGACAATCTGCTTAAGCAGTTCGGCCGCGATGTTCCGTCCACGGGCTTTGCGTTGAAGACGACGCGCATCCTGGACGGCGTGGATGATCCGGAAGGCGAGGAAGAGCGTCCTGTGCTGATTGTCTATGAATCGAATCGGCGTGCCGAAGCACTGGCCGAAGCCGCACGCGTTCGCGACGGGGGCAGAGCAGCGGTAACGCGGTTGGCGGAAAAAGACAGCGGAGCAGAGATTGCCGAAAAAGGTCGCTACAGCCGGGTATTGAGCTTTGTTGGAGAGAATGCTTCGACAAAATAACAGCTTCGCCCATAACGCAGCGTAAGCAAGATCGAAAAAAATCGCATATGCCGGTCCAGTCGGTAAAGTACCGGTCCGGTAACGATAAAAGTTGAAAACAAGAGGAGGAGAGACGGATGGGAGAAGTGCTGAAAGTAGCGATGCCGAAAGGTCGGATCTACAAAAAAGCCGCGGAACTGTTCCGTGCCGCCGGTATCGTGATTCCAGACGACGTCGACGATTCGCGCCGATTGGTCATTCCGATTCCGGAAGCGAACATGGAGTTTATTATGGCGAAGCCGGTCGACGTGCCGACGTACGTCGAATACGGCGTAGCGGATATCGGCATCGTCGGCAAAGACGTGCTGCTCGAAGAAAACCGCGATGTGTACGAGCTGTTGGATCTGGGCATTGCGCGCTGCCGCATGTCGGTTATCGCGCTGCCGGATCGTCAGCCGGGCATTCATCTGCGGGTGGCGACCAAATATCCGAACGTGGCGACGCGTTATTTCCGTGAACAAGGCGAGCAGGTCGAAGTCATCAAGCTGAACGGCTCGATCGAGTTGGCTCCGCTGATCGGATTGGCGGACCGGATCGTGGATATGGTGGAGACGGGCCAGACGCTCAAAGACAACGGTCTGGTCGAATTGGAAAGCATCTTCGGCATCACGAGCCGCCTGATTGCCAACCGGGTCAGCTATCGGATGAAAAACGACGCGATTCAGCAGTTGTGCGATAAGTTGGAAAAAGTAATGCCCGGCGCGGTGAAGTCCTGACCGAATTGGCTGATGCTTGATACAGAAACGAAAATCGGACGGCGATGCAAGAACGTCCAGCATGTGGAGGAACGACTATGAAGATTGTACCGGCGGCGCAGTTCGATCTGCGTCGGGACGTGGAATACGGCTCGGAAGAACAGGTGGCGACGGTCAAGCGGATCGTCGGCGATATCAAGGCGGAAGGCGACTCGGCATTGCTTCGTTACACGGAGAGCTTGGATCGTACGAAGCTGGAAGCTTCGCAGCTTCGAGTGACCGCTCAAGAACTGCAAGACGCGTACGGACGCGTGGAAGAATCCTTTGTAACCGCGATTCGTGCGGCGGCTGTGAATATTCGGACTTTCCACGAACGGCAAAAACGCAACTCCTGGATGGAACTTCAACCGGATGGCGGGTTGCTGGGTCAAATCATTCGTCCGCTGCGCCGTGTCGGCGTCTATGTGCCGGGCGGCAAAGCCGCTTACCCTTCTTCCGTGCTTATGAACGTGATTCCTGCCCAAGTGGCGGGCGTGCCCGAGATCGTGATGGTTACGCCACCTGCGACAGGGGGGAAGGAAGGCATCGATCCTTATATCCTGGTCGCTGCCGCCGAAGCGGGCGTGACCGAGATTTATCGGGTCGGCGGCGCGCAGGCGATTGCGGCGCTGGCTTACGGTACGGAAAGTATTGCTCGGGTCGATAAAATCTGCGGTCCCGGCAATATCTATGTTGCGCTGGCCAAGCGCGAGGTATACGGCCTTGTCGACATCGATAGTTTGGCGGGGCCAAGCGAGATCGTCGTGTTGGCGGACGAGACCGCTGATCCGGAATATGTAGCGGCCGACCTGCTGTCGCAGGCCGAACATGATGAATTGGCCTCGGCTATTCTGGTTTCGACATCGGAACGTCTGGCAGAGTATGTAGCCGCCGAAGTGGAGCGCCAACTGTCTGAACTGCCGCGCGAGACCATTGCACGGGCTTCGATCGAGAATTACGGCGCCATCATCGTTACGGGGAGCATCGAAGAAGGCATCGAAGTCGTGAACCGGCTGGCGCCGGAGCACTTGGAAGTGATGGTGCAGAATCCGACCGATTATCTCGGCCTGATCGAGAACGCGGGAGCGATCTTCCTCGGTCCGTACAGTTCGGAGCCGGTCGGCGATTATTTCGCGGGACCGAACCATATCATTCCGACGAACGGCACGGCGCGCTTTGCATCGCCCGTCGACGTCGACGACTTCATCAAAAAATCAAGCTTGATCCAATACAGCAAACAAGCCCTGCTGCAAAACGCTTCAACCATCATGGAACTGGCGCGCCGCGAAGGTCTGGAAGGCCATGCGCGCGCGATCGAGGTCCGTGTGAAAAAAGAAGGCGGCAAGTAGACTCGTTTGGACAAGAGCATGAATGCAAAAGCAGAAAAACGGCAAAAGATAACGTATAAGCAAGGCGGAAAGCAGATCGTTCTGCATCCTGTCCATAAGATAAGCGGGCTAAACTTTACGCCCAAGAACGACTAACCGAACGGGGGCAATATCATGACGGAAGCCAACCAAGCAAGCGCGCGCAGCGCAAGTATCGCTCGCAAAACGAATGAAACCGACATTAAGCTCTCCTATGGTATCGACGGTACGGGCATCTCGGAAATCTCCACCGGAGTTCCTTTTTTGAACCACATGCTGGATCTGTTCACCAAGCACGGGCAATTCGACCTGAAAGTCGACGCGGACGGCGATATCGACATCGACGACCATCACACCGTTGAAGATATCGGCATCTGCCTTGGCAATGCGCTGTTGGAATCGCTGGGCGACAAACGCGGTATCAAGCGCTACGCGAACGTTTTTATTCCGATGGACGAAGCGCTAGCGCAGGTCGTGATCGACGTGAGCGGACGCCCGCACTTCGAGTATCGCGCGGAGTATCCGTCGAATCTGGTCGGTACGTTTTCAACGGAGATGGTGCACGAGTTCTTATGGAAATTCGCGCTGGAGTCGCGGATTACGCTGCACGTCATCGTGCATTACGGCCGAAACACGCACCATATGATCGAAGCGATCTTCAAAGCGCTGGGTCGCGCCCTCGACGAAGCGACGTCGATCGATCCGCGCGTGACCGGCATCCCTTCCACGAAGGGAGTGCTGTAGAATGACGATCGCGATCGTCGACTACGGAATGGGCAATCTGCACAGCGTCAGCAAAGCGGTCGAGCGGCTCGGTTACGAGTACCTCATCACCGGCGACGAACGCGAGATCATGCAGGCGTCCGGGGTGCTGCTGCCCGGCGTCGGCGCGTTCGGGGATGCGATGAGCCATTTGCGGGACACGGGCCTTGATTTGGTCGCAAGACGCGTTGCGGCAGAAGGCAAACCGCTGCTTGGCATCTGTCTCGGCATGCAGCTGCTGTTCGACGGAAGCGCGGAGCACGGCGACCATGAAGGGCTGGGATTGCTGCCGGGCCGCGCGGTGCGTTTTGAAGCCGGCGAGCTGAAAGTTCCGCATATGGGCTGGAACCGTCTTGATTTCACCCGTCCTAACGAACCGCTGCTGGACGGCCTTACGGAAGGACACGTGTACTTCGTTCACTCGTACCATGTGGAGCTCAGCGAACCTGGCGATCTGATCGCGTCTGCCGATTACGGGCTTCCGGTCACGGCAATCGTCGGACGGGATAACGTCTACGGCATGCAGTTCCACCCGGAAAAAAGCGGCGAGCTGGGCATGAGTCTGTTACGCAATTTCCTGAAGCTGTCTGAAGGGCAGGCGTAGTAGTTTGACCAAACTTAATCAGAGGTTTACTTTCGCCTGAAACGTACACGCTTTAGGTGCGTTTCCGTCGGAGACTTCGCGCACGGTTTAGGCACGAAATCTCAGGTGGGCGTAACTTTACATTTAACTTGGTCAAGCTAGTAGGGAACTTCACGAATACAATCTATCGGGATACAGCGAAAAAGGAGAATGGTATATGACGGCATTTACGATCTATCCGGCAATCGATATCCGCGGCGGCAAATGCGTCCGGTTGCTTCAAGGGGATTACGCGCAGGAAACGGTCTTCAACGAAAGCCCGCTGGACGCGGCCAAGCAGTGGGAGAATCTCGGCGGACAATTCGTGCATCTGGTCGACCTCGACGGAGCGAAGGAAGGCCGTCCGGTCAACCACGAGCTGATCGGCCGGATCGCGTCCTCGCTGAACGTGCCGGTACAGATCGGCGGCGGATTGCGGACGCTGGAAGACGTGAAGCTGCTGCTGTCGCTCGGCGTGAGCCGGGTTATTCTGGGGACAGCGGCGATCGAGGACAAGGCTTTTACAGAAAAGGTACTGGCCGAATACGGCGACAAAACGGCGATCGGCATCGATGCCCGCAATGGATTCGTGGCGACTCGCGGTTGGCTGGAAACGTCGGAAGTCCGCGCGGAAGACCTGGCGAAGGAATTGGCGGCCAAAGGAGCGGAAACGTTCATTTTCACCGATATCTCGCGTGACGGCATGATGCAGGGACCGAACGTGGAAGCGATTCTAAGCCTGGCAAAAGCATCCGGCAAAACGGTCATTGCCTCGGGCGGCGTAACGGTACAGGGCGATCTGGAGCGTCTGGCGGCGCATGTGAACGACGGCATCGGCGGAGCGATCGTCGGCAAAGCGTTGTATACCGGCAATATCGACCTGGCATCGGCGCTGGCTGCGGTCAAACGGTAATAGCGGGTCATCAAGAAACGAACAAGGGTAAAAGGAGGAACGGCATGCTCGCAAAACGAATTATTCCGTGTCTGGATGTTAAAGACGGACGCGTAGTCAAAGGAGTCAATTTCGTCAATCTGCGCGATGCTGGCGATCCGGTAGAACTCGCATCGGTATACGATCGCGAAGGCGCGGACGAGCTGGTGTTTCTCGATATCTCCGCTTCTGTGGAAGGTCGGGCGACGATGGTCGAAGTCGTACGCCAGACGGCAGGCGAGATCACGATTCCGTTCACGGTCGGCGGCGGTATTTCGCAGGTGGACGATATGAAACGGATTCTGCGCGCGGGTGCGGATAAAACGGCTGTTAACACGGCGGCGGTGCTGCGTCCGGAACTGATCGCCGAAGGTGCGCGTCGTTTTGGCTCGCAGTGTATCGTACTGGCGGTGGATGCCAAGTACAACGCGGAATGGCAGGAGTGGGAAGTCTATACGCACGGCGGGCGAAAATCGACAGGCATTCGCGCGCTGGAATGGGTCAAACGCGCGGAATCGTTGGGAGCGGGCGAAATTCTTCTGACGAGCATGGACGCGGACGGCACGAAGGACGGGTTTGACCTGAAGTTGACTCGCGCGGTGTGCCGCGAAGTATCGATTCCGGTCATCGCTTCAGGCGGCGCGGGTACAAGCGAGCATTTTTACGACGTGTTTACGGAAGGCACGGCGGACGCTGGCTTGGCGGCGACCATTTTCCACTATAAAGAGATCGCGATTCCGGACCTTAAGAATCAATTGAAGCAAAAAGGAGTCGAAATCAGATGAACAGAGAAAGCGATGTAATCGTTGCGCCGGATCAATTTGCGGCCAAAGTCAAATGGGACGCGCAGGGGTTGGCCCCGGCGATCGTTCAGGATAACAACACAAAAGAAGTATTGACGCTTGCCTACATGAACGAAGAATCGCTGCATCGTTCGATACAATCGGGCGAGACCTGGTTCTGGAGCCGTTCGCGGCAGGAGTTCTGGCATAAAGGCGCAACGTCCGGCAACGTGCAGCGGATCGTATCCCTCAGCTACGATTGCGACGGAGACGCTTTGCTGGTCGGCGTGGAGCCTGCGGGTCCGGCTTGCCATACAGGACGCGTAAGCTGCTTCTTCAACAAGGCGGCCTTGGAAAACGGATCGGCGGATCAAAACGGATCGGTCGGCGCGGGTGCGGAAAGCGAGCGTGTGTTGGGCCAAGAACCAGAAAACGCGGCAGGACGCTTTGACGTCTTGGCCGAGCTGGAAAGCATCATCGCCGAGCGCGACCGCGAACGTCCGGAAGGCGCGTATACCACCTACCTGTTCGAAAAAGGCATCGACAAAATCCTGAAAAAAGTCGGCGAAGAAACGGCAGAGTCGATCATCGCGGCCAAAAACGGCGACAACGCCGAACTGCGCCTCGAAGTAAGCGATCTGATCTATCACCTGCTGGTCCTGCTGCAAGAACGCAAGCTGCCGCTGGACGAGATCATGGACGAGCTGGCTCGCCGTCACGAGCGTCCGCGCCGGGACTGAAGCTGGTGACTTGTCTCGCGTTAGCGAGGGCGCAAGCTGCTAGACACGTGCGGAAGTAGCCATGGTTTGAAAAATGCGTGCTTCGCGATCCGCAACCGCATTTCGGGTCGGGCGAACGCGTTTGGCGAAAATTCGTAAATGCGGCGGACGCCGGGAGAGCAGCATGCCCGGAAGGTTCGCCGTTTTGTTTTTTACACGAGAGGAGAGAGTCTGGATGCTGATCGATTACCACACGCACCACGAACGCTGCGGCCATGCGGTCGGAAAATTGGAAGAGTATGTGCAGCGGGGCATTGAGCTCGGCCTCGGCCAACTCGGGCTGTCCGACCATATGCCGCTGATTCACGTCGATCCGGCGAAATACTACCCCGAAATGGCGATGCCGATGGACGAGCTGCCGCGCTACGTGGAAGAAGTGCTGACGCTCAAGGAAAAGTACCGCGACCGAATCGACATTAAACTCGGCCTGGAAGGCGATTATATCGAAGGCTACGAAACGGAAATTCAAAAGATCGTCGAAGCTTATCCTTGGGACTACGTTATCGGCTCGGTTCATTTTCTCGGCGAATGGGACATTACCGACTTCCGCCAAACCGCAGGCTGGGAAGGGCGCGACCCGCTCGAAGTGTACCGAACGTATTACGACGCGATCGGCAAAGCCGCGCAAACCGGCTTTTACGACATCGTCGGCCACTTCGACGTGATTAAGCGTTTCGGTTATGCGCCCAAGGCCGAGCAAGCCGCGGAAAAAGAAGCCTTTGAAGAATCCGCTTTGCAGCACATCGCAACTAGCGGAATCGCCATGGAACTGAACGCTTCCGGCCTGACCAAGCCTTGCGCTGAAATGTTTCCTTCCGAGTCGATCCTGCGCCGCGCTATGGCGCTGGGCATTCCTTTGACCTTGGGCTCCGATTCCCACGATCCCGCCAAACTGTCCGAAAACCTCGATAAAGCCCGCACGCAGCTCCGCGATCTGGGCGTGCAGCAAGTCGCAACTTTCGACCGCCGCAAAAGAATCATGATCCCTTTGGGGGAGTGAGTCTCTGCGTCAGACTTTGGAAAGTTCCAAGAAAGTTACTTCGGCGGGGGAAGCGAGAATACTGCAAGAGAAATTCGTTCCGGTCGCGTGTTGAAATCGGGAAGAATGATTAGATTTTAGTGGAATCTTCCCGATTTCAAAGGCGATACATAGCATAGGCTTCCGAAGTGCATTTCTTCGAAATGCTTCAGCTCCTTCACTGAATTTCTCTCTCCGTCTTCTCGCTTCCAGCTACGTAGTCTTTCTTGATACATTAAAGCTTTCGAAGAGAGCTAAAGAATTTCGAGAAAAATTAATAAATGAGCAATGTAAATAAACGTGCGGAGCGATTTGGCGTACTTGAAGGCTTTCTAACCAAAGCCTATATTATCGAGCAACTCCATTCTATTGCAGGTAAGCAATAGCGTAGGGGGAAATTCAGTGAAGGTGAAGGCTTTCGGAGAAAGCCACTTCGGGAGCATATGCTTAGCGTTCGCCTTTGAAATCGAGAAAAAACCTATACCAAGTTTCAATCCTTTTTCTCGATTTCAACACGCGACCGAAACGAATTTCCCCGCAGCGCCCAGCTTCCCCAACAAAGAAACCTTTCCAGAGAACTTCGGGACGCCATAATCGGCGTCTCTTTGCTTTTGCGCTCCTCACGATTGGGGTATAATCAAGGCAGACCAAGGAAGATGAATGAAAGATCAATGCAAAGTCAAGAAAAAGAACATGCGGGAGGGTGCCATGCAGCACAGGATGCGTATATTTTCGGGATCGTCCAATCCGGGCCTGGTGGACCGAATCTGCGATGATTTGGGCGTTACGCCCGGCAGAGTCAAATTGACCAAATTTAAAAGCGGCGAGAGTTACGTGCATTACGAAGAGAGCATTCGCAATCTGGACGTGTTTATCGTTCAATCGCTTTCTCATCCGATCAACGAGCATTTTGTCGAGCTGCTCGTGATGATCGACGCGGCCAAGCGGGCTTCGGCGCGTACGGTCAACGTGGTGATTCCGTATTACGGGTATGCCCGCCAGGAACGCAAAGCCGCTCCGCGCGAGCCGATCTCGGCCAAAATGGTGGCGGATGTGTTGACGACGGCCGGGGCTAGCCGCGTCGTCACGATCGAGCTTCACGCTGCCGCAATCCAAGGATTCTTCAATATTCCGGTCGATCATCTGACGACGCTGGATCTGATTGCCGATTATTTGCGCAGTAAAAACATTAAAGACCCCGTTGTCGTGTCTCCCGATGCGGGCCGTGCGAAGCTGGCTGAAAAGTTGGCGAACCGGCTCGACTCGCCAGTCGCGATCATGCTCAAAAAACGTCCGTCTCATAACGAGGCCATGATCACGCATGTGATCGGCGAAGTCGAAGGGCGCACGCCGATCATTATGGAAGATTTGATCGATACCGGATCAACCATTCTCAAAGTCGTCGAAGGTCTGAAAGAACGAAATGCGAAGGACCCCATCGTATGTGCCACGCACGGGGTATTCTCTGACGGAGCCCTTCAGCGTCTGGACCATCCGAGCATCTCGGAAGTCGTCATCACGGACTCGATCGCGCTGCCGGAGGATCACTCGGAGCGATTTACCGTGTTGCCGGTTGCTCCTATGTTGGCTCGGGCGATTCATATTATTTTGGAAGGCGGATCGCTTGCGACATTATTCAGCGATTCGGGTATTTAATAGTTAGCCCATGCAATAAGCACAGAGGCCGTCTGCGGCAGAAGTTCGGTAGGTTTTAATTTCTGCGCGGGAGGCTCTGTTGCAATCATAGGCTGGTTACAATCGGGAATTTTCCATTTTAAGCTTTGCTCCCCTGGCTTCGATTGCCTGCCCGAGCAGCTTCACCAACCTTCGCACGGTGGGAATCAGCAGGGTCGGCCTTTCTCTTGGGAGGCCTATGCAAGTATGTTATACTGATCTGGATATTCGATTTTAAGCAGTTAACAAAGGGGGCCTTGCTCAGGTGAACGGGAATTATCGGCGTGAAGAGAAGCCGCAAAGTCATGTGGTTTCTTTGACCATGGACGAAAGCTTTTTCTTCGAAAGAGCCGTCCGGGCGCTGGATCGCTACCAATATGACAAGGCGTTAAAATATTTTCGAAAAGCGGTAGAACTGAAGCCGGGAAATCCGGTCAACCATGCCAATATGGCGGGTATATTATCGGAGATGGGCGATTATGAAGCATCGAACGCGGTGCTGCTGCATCTGCTTGGGCATGTCGATCCGTCCATGATCGAATGTCGCTTCTATATGGCGAATAACTTTGCCAATATGGAACGGTTCGAAGAGGCGGAAGAAGCGCTGCTTGCCTATCTGGAAGCAGACGCTTCGGGACAGTTCCTGCACGAGGCGGAAGAGATGATTGAGCTGCTTCAAGTGGAACTGAAGCGGAATATCCGGGATCACAGCGTGCTGGCACGCCGGGGATCGGATCGGCATGAACGTGCGCGAACGATGCTGGAAGAAGGCATGTTTTCCGAAGCGGCGGATTTGCTGGAGGAACTGCTGGAAGAGTACCCGGGCTTTGCGGCCGCAGCCAATAATCTGGCACTGGCCTACTATTATATGGGCATGACGGATCGGGCGCTTACGACGGTAGAAGAGGTGCTTCAAAGCGAGCCGGGCAACTTGCACGGCTTATGCAACCTGGCAATCTTCCGTCGTCATTCCGGCCCTGCCGGAGCGGAAGAAGCGGCGCTGCTGGGACGCCGCCTGGCTGCGGTTGTTCCGTTCCATCGCGAACATGCCTTCAAACTGGCGACTACGCTAGGAATTTTGGGCGAGCATGAAGCGGCGTATCAGCATTTTAGCAGGCTATTGGCGGGCGATGAGTCGTCGGCTGATCCTTCTATCCACCACTACTGCGCCGTAGCTGCGTTGCTTAGTGGACGGATCGATAAAGCGGAACGGCTGTGGAAGCAGACGCTGAAGCTTGATCCGGACGCTGAGGCGGCCGAACACTACTTGACGCGATTGCCGGAATGGAGAGAAAACGGCGTTTCCGAGACGGTGAGTTACCATTACCGAATGGAAGCCGTCAAGCGCTCCGAACTTTGGCGTCGTTGGGAAGAGCGCCTTCCGGAGGACTCGCCTGCGATTCGTGAAGCCTTGATTCACACGCTGCGCTCCGGTAACGAAGAAGAAAAACGCCGTGCTCTGCAAGCTTGTCGCCCCTTGGCGGATGCCGAAATGACGAAAGTATTGCGCGAGCTGGCCGAAAACGAAGGCGAAGAAGCGGGACTGCGTGAACTCGCCCGTGCCGCTTTAGGAGAGATCGCGTTCGATCCGCCCGAAGAAGACGAACTGCCAGAACTCAAGTTCTCCAGAGAGCCCGCCGAATTGCCCGTTTGGGAAAAGCGTTGGCAGGACGTGCTGGATACGGCGATTCGGGCTTCATGCGCACCGAGCGACTTCGGTCTTCGCCGTGATCTGGAAGCGTTGTGGACGGACTTTTTGCGCAGATTGTATCCGGATGTTCCCGTGCTGTCCTACGCTGAAGGCTGGGCCGCGGCACTGGATTATTTGACGGACAAGCTGCGCCGCGGAGAGTCGACCTATGAAGAAATCGGCCAACGCTATGGCGTGTCGGCTTCGACTGTCGGGCGTTATGTCAAACGAATGGATCAAGTATGCAATATCAAAGAACGTATGACCATGCACGGAAGAGATCATCGCAAAGGGCTATAACCGTCCGGCATGATTTCATAACACTCAAACTTGTCCTGAGGAGGATGCCTAGATGCAGAAATACAAGACTGTAGTAATCGGAACAGGGCCGTCGGGCCTGACCTCGGCTATTTATTTGGCGCGTGCCAACCTGAACCCGCTCGTGATCGAAGGGCTTCAACCGGGCGGACAATTGACGACAACAACCGAGATCGAGAACTTCCCGGGTTTCCCTGACGGAATTATGGGACCGGAACTGATGGACAATATGCGCAAGCAGGCCGAGCGTTTTGGTGCCGAGTTCATGAACGGTTGGGTGGATGCCGTCGACTTCTCGCAGCGTCCGTTCAAAATTACCGTTGAAGGCACAGGAACGATCGAAGCGGATTCGGTCATCATCTCGACAGGCGCATCCGCTCGTTACCTCGGCATTCCGGGAGAGCAGGATAATATCGGACGCGGCGTCAGCACATGCGCGACTTGCGACGGATTCTTTTTCCGCGGTAAAAAACTTATCGTCATCGGCGGCGGAGACTCGGCAATGGAAGAAGCCAGCTTCTTGACGCGCTTTGCGACGGAAGTTACGGTCGTGAACCGCCGCGAAGAGCTGCGCGCATCGAAGATTATGCAGGATCGCGCGCGCGAAAACGAGAAAGTGTCCTGGGCGCTCAACCGCAAGCCGCTGGAAGTAGTAGCGGGCGATACCGGTCTCAAAGGATTGAAAGTGCTCAACAACGAGACGGGCCAGGAAGAACTGTTGGAAGCGGACGGCGTATTCGTGGCAATCGGCCACACGCCAAATACAACGTTCCTGCAAGGGCATGTCGAGCTGGACGGTCATGGCTATGTCGTGGTGAATCCGGGTACGACGGAAACCAATATTCCGGGCATCTTCGCTTGCGGCGACGTGCAGGACACGAAATATCGCCAGGCGATCACGGCTGCGGGAAGCGGTTGCCAAGCGGCAATGGACTGCGAGAAATATCTCGAAGGCAGTATCGTGCACGACTGGAGCGAGACGCTCGACCGTTAATTTTCACATCAACTTTAATGCTTACTCGAAGAACGCGCAGACAAGAATCCACAAACGGAGTCTTTCGTCTGCGCGTTCTTTTTATTAGAAGTGTTTTTGCCAAGATCAAAGATCGGAGGATGTTCATGAGTAAAACCGGAAGAAGTCCGGGTAGAGCGGATCGTCGGTACCTGCGCCGGGTGGAGCTGCTGCGAGAGAAGATCGAGCATCCCGGGGTGTATCCGTTCAACCTGCCTGCGGTAAAAGAATTGGAGAGCCTGGATTTTCACGAACGGGTGACGTATATCATCGGAGAGAACGGAGTCGGCAAGTCCACGCTGCTTGAAGCGATCGCCGTGGCCTGGGGTTTCAACCCGGAAGGCGGGACGTTGAACTTCAATTTTGCCACGGCAGAGACCCATTCTCCGCTGTATCGGCATCTGCGGCTGATCCGGGGAACGGCGCGTCCGCAGGACGGGTTCTTTTTTCGGGCGGAGAGTTACTACAACGTGGCGACGACGATCGACGAGCTGGACAAGCAGCCCTGCGCAGGCGGCAGAATCATCGACAGCTACGGCGGGCGTTCGCTGCACGAGCAGTCGCACGGCGAAGCTTTTTTCGCTACTTTTATGCACCGATTCGGAGCCAACGGACTGTTTATTCTCGACGAGCCGGAAGCGGCCTTGTCTCCCGTGCGGCAGTTGGCGATGCTGACGCGTATTCATGAGCTGGCGCGCAGCGGAGGGCAGTTTATCATTTCCACGCATTCCCCGCTGTTGATGGCGTATCCGCATTGCCGGCTGTATAACCTGACGGCAGGAGGGATTCGGGAATGCGGGCTTGAGGAGACGGAGCATTATATCGTGACCCGGGAGTTTTTGAACAATCGGGAGCAGATGTTGGAGCGTTTGCTGAGTGACGAAGAAGAGTGAAGGCAAGCGTATCGATCGGGTGAGTTGTGAACAGAAAGAGCCGCCGAAGACAACTTCGAGGCTCTTTTTTTCATGGATAAAAAGATTGTGCGTAGAATCACAAGTCAGTGGATAACGGCATGCTACATTTTGATTGAGAATTGTTTTCAGAAAAATTTGAAGCAGTCGGAAAGGGGCGTATCGTGAATGGGCAAAAAGATCGATTTGAACCGGAGCGTGCACGAACTGGTGAATGAGGAGCCGGAGGTTGCGACGATTATGTTTGCGCTTGGCTTTAAAAAGATCGTCGAACCGGCCATGCTGGAGACGATGGGCAAGTTCATGACGCCCTTGAAGGGTGCCAAAATGAAGCGGATCGATCCGGAAAAAATGCGGCAGGCTTTTGAAGCGCACGGCTATGAGGTCGAAGGCAAATAAGGAGGAACCGAAGATGAGCGAACTGATTAATAACCGGGAGCATGCGGCAGGGCGGATAGATGAGCAGCAGCTGCGCCGGAGAGAAGAACTGAAGGCGATTATTAAGCAGCTGCATGAAGGAGTCGATCCGGCGCAGGTCAAAGAACGTTTCCGTGCGGCGGTGGGAAGTGTAGAAGTCGAGGAAATTTCGCTGCTTGAGGAATCGTTGATGCGCGAGGAAGGGATTCCCGTATCCGAAGTGCAGCGGCTTTGCTCGGTCCATGCTTCGATCTTCGACGGGGCGATCTCGGACATTCACGGTTCCTCTTCGTCGGCGCCCGAGTCGCAGCCCGGTCATCCGGTGCATACGTTCAAACTGGAAAACCGGGAGCTAGAGCGTCTGACAGGCTTCTCGATCTCGCTGCATCTGGACAAATTCATGAAGGATGATTCCGATGCGAACCGCTATAAGCTGCTGGAAGACCTGAATTTGCTGCTGGACGTGGATAAGCATTATTCGAGAAAAGAAAATCTGCTGTTCCCGTATCTGGAGCGCTACGGTATCTATGGTCCGACTCAGGTTATGTGGGGCGTCGATGATGGCATTCGCGCGGAGATCAAGGCGGCAAAGGCGTTGTTGGCTAACTACAGCGGGGATCGCGAAGCCGTGAAGGCGCGGATCGAAGTCGCCGTGCGCGAAGTCGAAGAGATGATTTTCAAGGAGGAAAATATCCTGCTGCCGATGGCGCTCAAAAAGCTGACGGAAGACGAATGGGTAAAAATCGCGGAAGAGACGGAAGAGATCGGCTACTGTCTGATTCCGGGTACGGCTACTTGGGTTCCGACACGCGCAGCAGAGCCTGGAGCTATGTCGGAAGCCGAACAACCTGCACCGATATCTCGCGGACTCGAGGGTCATTTGGAAGCCAGCCATGCCTACGGTGAAGATACAGCAGCTATGCCATCGTTTTTGGCAGGGGAAGAGAAGCCGGAAGGGATGCCGCAGTGGGTAGCGGATATGCTGCGGCAACAGCAGCAGGAGGAACAAGCAGCATCGACTCCTGCACCTGAAGCATCGCCAGCGCAGGATCAGGCGATCAGCATTGCGGAACAAGCGGCGAAAATGGCGGCACAGGCCGCGGAAATGGCTCGGCAGGCGGCCGAGATGGCTGCATCGGTGAGCGGAGGAAGCGTGAAGACCGCTCAACAAGCGCAGCCGCAGCATCCGTTTGGCGTGGGCACAGTATCTCCTGCACCGGAAGCTGCTGCCTCCGCCGCGCCAGTCTCCGACGGCTACGTTCGTTTTAATACCGGTATTCTGTCTGTACAGCAGCTGGAGCTGATCATGAACCACCTCCCGGTCGACCTGACGTATATCGACGAGAACGATATTGTCCGGTATTTCTCGCACGGCAAAGAACGCATCTTCGCCCGCACGAAAGCGGTCATCGGCCGTTCGGTACAGAACTGCCATCCGCCGCAAAGCGTGCACGTCGTCGAAGATCTGCTGCGGGACTTCAGATCGGGCCGTAAAGATCACGAAGACTTCTGGATTCCGTTCAAAGACAAGTTCGTGTATATCCGCTACTTTGCGATTCGCGACGAGCAAGGCACGTATCTGGGGACGCTGGAGTTCACGCAAAACGTGGCGCCGATTCGGGAGCTGGAAGGGCAGAAGCGGATATTGTCGGAAGTGTAAGTGTAAAACAAGAGTATGTAGGCGGATCGCGAGAACGTATTTGCTCTGATCCGAATGCGGATTCATGCTCTGAGTTTATGTTTTTGGAAGGAAAAGCTATAGGTCTGTATACTTTGTCTATATGTTAGGTTAACGTGTCGAGAAAGCCCAACGCAGTCTTCTCGCTTCCCCCGCCAACGTAACTTTCGATCGCAACCTCACCTTGCCTGCACCATGCAGACAAGGTTTTTGCGTTTTTTCATAAATCCGTGACTATTTCTCAAAGTGCAACCGGCAAGCCGCTAAAACTCATCCCGCGACACAAACCCGCGTCCCGCAAGGGTTTCAACGCCCCCGGGCGTGCCGCACTGCAAAAAAGGCTTTCGACCCTTGCGTGGCAAGGCTTTGCGGCGTGGTCTCTCGCTTGACCGAAGGGGGGTGTTCGCTTATAGTGGGATACGAAGGTGGACTTAAGCAAACGGATTCATCATTTTCGATTTTCTATAATATCAGAAGAAAAAAGGTGGCTTGTATCATGTCTGAAAATGTCTACGTCGGTATGGATCTGGGCGGCACCACGATCAAAGTCGGTCTGTGCAGCGAGAGCGGCGTTCTGCTGCATACGTACGAAGGGCCCACGGGAGTGGCGGAAGGACCGGAGACCGTAATTTCCAACATGGCGGATTACGTTCGTCGAGTCGTTGAAGAATCGCCTTATTCCTGGGAACAACTGGCCGGGGTCGGAGCCGGAGTCGCCGGATTCACGAATGTCCGTGACGGCATCATCGTCATGGCGCCGAACATAGGCTTCAAGGACGTTCCGATCCGCGCCATTCTCGAAGAGCGGCTCGGCAAGCCTGTTAAGATCGATAACGATGCCAACGTAGCCGCGCTCGGCGAAGCTTGGAGCGGTGCGGGAGCCGGAATCGAGAACTGCGTCTGCTACACGCTCGGAACGGGTGTAGGCGGCGGTATTATTATCAACGGCCGTATTTACCAAGGCTTCTCGGGCATGGCCGGAGAAATCGGCCATATCGACGTCGTACCGGATCTGGAAGCGATTCAATGCGGCTGCGGCAAAGTCGGCTGTCTGGAGACGGTATCGTCTGCAACGGGCATCATCCGTATGGCAAAAGAAGCGGTAGAACGCGGCGAGCGCACATTTATCGCCGACGCGAGCGAGATTACGGCGAAGACCGTCTTCGACGCGGCCAAAGCCGGCGACGAGGTGGCGCTGCGCATCGTCAAACGCGCGGCATTCTACCTGGGCAAATCGATGGCGGCTGTCGCGGCTGTGCTGAATCCGCAGAGCTTTATCATCGGCGGCGGCGTATCGAAAGCGGGAGACATCCTGTTCGATCCGATTCGCGAGACATTCGCTCAACTGGCTCCGGAACCGCTGCAACAAGGCGTGCAAATCGTACCGGCGACACTGGGGAACAACGCCGGCATGATCGGTGCTGCCGGACTTTTGATTCGCTAGGATTGTACACGATAGTAGCTTGTCTCGAATTAATGTAAGGTTACGCTTGCCTAAAACGTACTAGAACCATGCACGTTTTAGGCAAGCGCAAACCTCAGATTAAAACAAGACAAGCTACTAGATACCGTAAATCAGGGAGGGGAAGTCGCATGAGCGAAATTCCAAACGAGAACGCGGCGGCTTCGGCCGCCACGCTGATGATTATCACGGGCATGTCGGGTGCCGGTAAGACGATTGCTGTGCAAAGCTTGGAGGATTTGGGCTTTTTCTGCGTGGACAATCTGCCGCCGGTTCTGATTCCGAAATTTGCCGAGCTGATCGAACAGTCGAATGGCAAGATCGCCAAGGTTGCGTTGGTTATCGACCTGCGCGGCCGCGAGTTCTTCGCGGCGTTGTCCGAATCGCTTGCGTACATCAAGGACCACTTCACCATTCATAGCGAAATCCTGTTTTTCGATGCGAACGATGCGGTTCTGGTGCAGCGCTACAAAGAGACGCGTCGCCGGCATCCGCTTGCACCGGACGGTATGCCGCTCGACGGCATTCGGCTGGAGCGCAAGATGCTGGAGGAGCTGAAAAACTCGGCGACGCAGATCATCGATACGACCAACATGAAGCCTGCTGTTTTAAAAGAAAAGATCATTTCGCGCTTCGCGCATATGGAAACCAATCAGCTATCGGTCAATGTGACGTCGTTCGGCTTCAAATACGGCGTGCCGATCGACGCGGATCTGATCTTCGACGTGCGTTTTCTGCCGAATCCGCATTATGTCGATAATCTGCGCCCGCTTACGGGACAGAATAGCGACGTCTACGATTATGTGATGAAATGGCCGGAAACGCAGACCTTTTTGACTAAATTATTGGATATGCTGCATTTTCTTATTCCGCAGTACCGAAAAGAAGGCAAGAGCCAGGTGATTATCGGCATCGGCTGTACCGGGGGCAAGCATCGCTCGGTCGCCATTTCCGAATATTTGGGCCGCATGCTGGGAGCGAGCGAGACGGAAAGAGTGCGCGTTAATCACCGGGACGCCGATCGGGACCGCCACTGACTGCAACCGAACATTCGAGGGGTCCAACGTACTGAGGAGTGAACATTTATGAATACGAAGCAACAGCCGCAGCGTCCTGTTCGCCGTCCGCGCATTGTCGTGATGGGCGGCGGCACGGGATTGTCTGTGATGCTGCGGGGATTGAAGGAACAGCCGCTCGACATCACCGCCATCGTTACGGTGGCCGATGACGGCGGCAGTTCCGGCATTCTGCGCAGCGAAATGCAAATGCCGCCTCCGGGCGATATCCGCAACGTGCTTACCGCGCTAGCCGATGTGGAGCCGTTGTTGTCGGATATGTTAAGTTATCGTTTTAAAACGGGAAACGGCTTGGCGGGACATAGTCTCGGGAATCTGATCCTGGCGGCTATGACGGATATTTCGGGAGACTTTGTCACCGCCGTGCGCGAGCTCGGGCGGGTATTCGCCGTACGCGGACGCGTCTATCCGGCGGCGAAAGAAGGCGTCGTTTTGCACGCGGAGATGGAAGACGGCACGATCGTGACCGGCGAATCGAATATTCCGGAGTACGGAGGCAAAATCAAGCGGATTTTCCTTGAGCCTGCCGAAGTCGAAGCCTTGCCGGAGGCGGTGCTGGCGATTCAGCGTGCGGATGCGATCCTGCTCGGTCCGGGCAGTCTATACACGAGTCTGCTGCCGAATCTGATGGTGCCGCAGTTGTCCGAAGCCTTCGTCGCGTCGAGCGCCGTCAAAATGTTTATCTGCAACGTGATGACCCAGCCGGGCGAAACCGACGGATTCAGCGTGGCGGATCATCTTCAGGCGGTACACGATCATGTCGGCAGTCATCTGTTCGACTATGTGCTGGTCAACAGCGGACTGATTCCCGAAGCTGTGCAGCTGCGGTATGCGGAAGAGGGAGCGACTCCGGTCCGGTTGGATCTGGAGGAGATGGCGGCGACCAACTGTACCGTCATTGCCGATACTTTCGTGAAGTACGGCACGTATCTGCGTCACGACGCAGAGCAATTAAGCCGGCATATTAACCGGCTTGTCGAAGACTGGATGATGAGAAAGGGGTGAATAGTCCATGTCGTTCGCGGCTCAAACCAAAAAAGAACTGACCATGGTAGAGGCGGACGCCTGCTGCGAAAGAGCGGAATTATCCGCATTGATTCGAATGAACGGCTCGGTCCAGCTCTCCAACAAGAAAGTCAGTCTCGATATTTCGACCGAAAACGCGGCGATTGCTCGCCGGATCTATTCGTTGATCAAAAAGCATTTTAGCGTGCACACCGAATTGCTTGTACGTAAAAAAATGCGTCTGAAAAAAAATAATGTCTATATCGTGAGGATTCCCGCCGGTGTGCAGGAATTGCTCGGATCGTTAAAAATCACGTCGGAAGGATTCCAATTCCTGCCCGGCATCAGTCCCGAGATCGTGAAAAAGACCTGCTGCAAACGCGCTTACTTGCGCGGCGCCTTTATGGCGGGCGGCTCGGTCAATAACCCGGAAGGCTCGTCGTACCATCTGGAGATTGCCTCCATGTACGAAGAGCACTGTCAGGCGCTCGTTGATCTCGCCAATGAATTTAACCTGAACGCTCGCTGTATCGAACGGAAGAAAGGCTTTATTTTCTATCTCAAAGAAGGCGAGAAAATCATTGAACTGCTGAATATTATCGGAGCCCACCAGTCTCTGTTCAAATTCGAGGATGTCCGCATCATGCGCGATATGCGCAATTCGGTCAACCGGATCGTCAACTGCGAGACGGCCAACCTCAACAAAACGATCGGCGCCGCCGTGCGCCAGATCGACAATATCCGTTTCCTGCAAAAAGAAGTCGGATTGGAAAGCCTGCCGGAAAAACTGCGCGAAGTCGCCGAAGTCCGCCTGGCCCACCCCGAAATCAATTTGAAGGAAGTCGGCGAACTGCTCAAAGGCACCGTCAGCAAATCCGGCGTGAACCACCGCCTTCGCAAACTCGACATCATGGCGGAGAAAATTCGGGGCAGCTGAATATGGCTGCCTAAAATCTGTCGGGGGAAGTCACTTCGGCGGGGGGAAGCGAGAAGACTGCGAGGGAAATTCGTTCCGGTCGCGTGTTGAAATCGGGAAGAATGATTAGATTTTAGTGGAATCTTCCCGATTTCAAAGGCGAACGCTATCGCTCCTACACTGAATTTCCCTCTCCGTCTTCTCGCTTCCAGCTACGTTGGACGTTCCCGACAGAGTTCAGGCAGATTCAGCCTTCTCGAATTTTCTTTTTTTAAAAAAAGAAAAGAAAAGCCCTGCCCAAAAGCCCAAGCGGAGGGGAAAATTCAGTGAAAGACGCCTTTGAACTCGTAAAGCCGGAGGCTTTATGAGTGAGACAGCGTCTTGAACGAATTTTCCCCGCAGCGCCCCGGCTTTTCCAGCAGAGCGGTTTTAGACTAGTGTGAGCAACCGAAGTTATGTTATACTAAATATAATAATGCGTTTCGACAGGAACTTCATTTTGCATAGGGGGTAAGATTGCTCATGACCAAGCACCCGGTAGTCGTTCGACTGAAGACGGGGCTGCACGCTAGACCTGCGGCTTTGTTCGTTCAGGAAGCTAATAAATATTCTTCCGAGATCTTCGTAGAAAAGGAAGATAAAAAAGTAAACGCCAAAAGTATCATGGGGATCATGAGCCTGGCCATTAGTTCCGGTACCGAAATTCACATCAGTGCGGAAGGCGCGGACGCCGAACAGGCTGTAAACGCTTTAATCAGCCTTGTTAGCAAGGAAGAATTGGAAAATCAATAATTTTCCATGTACGTCCATGTTTACTTCATACGCGAAGCCCTCTGATTTCTTCAGAGGGTTTTTACGTATTTTTACAATTGGCAGCATCGACTTCTTGATGTTTTCACAGTAAAAACAAATATTCCCAAGGCGAAGAAAAAATAATCGCATTTCCGCTATATAGAGCGCTTCGGGCATGTTTGGGAGGCAAGGCGGCAAGGGTAAAAACAAAGTAACGATACGCTTGCTACGTACATTACAAGGCATCGGAACAACATCAATGGATAGAGAGAAGGGAGATCAACAGATTGAAAACAAATAACGTTTGGAAAGCGGCATCGGTGAGGTGGACCAAAGCTGCAATGGCCGCGGCGCTCGCACTGACTTTGCTGCCTCCGTCACTGACTTCGGCCGCTGCCGAAACCGCTCCGTCGTCGGCGACAACTTCCGCTGGCGCCCAGAATACCGCGTTGACCGCATCCTCGGTCACGGCGTTCCTGGACGCTTTTTTCGCGGAGGAAGCGATTCAAGAGCTGGCTCCGGGAGCTGCGGTCGTCGTCGTCAAAAACGGCCAAATTCTTGCGGAAAAAGGATACGGTTACGCCGATGTCGACAGCAAGCGCACCGTTGATCCGAAAAATGACGTATTCCGCATGGCGTCCGTCTCGAAGACGTTCACGGCCGCCGCGATCATGCAGCTTGTCGAGCAAGGTAAAGTGGGATTGGACACCGATATTCGTACATACCTCGGCGACATCGCGTTTAATAATCCGTTCAGCGAACCGGTTACCGTCGCCGATCTGTTGACTCACCGAAGCGGCTTTAAGATCCAGGACCCGCGTCAGGAAGATTTGAATCCGGATCTGGACGAGTACGTCGATCTGAAAGATTATATCGCCAAATATATGCCGGACGTCGTGCGTGAGCCGGGTACGGCTTACATGTACGACAATTTCGCCTTCCTGCTGCTGGGTTATATCGTACAGCAGGCGAGCGGAACTCCGTATGAAGACTATATGGAGAAAAATGTTTTTGCGCCGCTCGGCATGGATAGCACCGGTTTCCTGATGACGGATGAGCTGATGGAAAATGCCGCGACTGGTTATGCAGGTGGGGAACCCGTTGATCCGTACACGGTTCGACCGACCGTTATGCCTTCGGGAGGCATGCTGTCTACAGCCGATGATATTTCCAAGTTCATGATCGCGTTCCTGAACGACGGCAAGACGGCTTCCGGTACGCAGCTGCTCAAGGCGGATACCGTGGCTTCGATGACCGAATACCGTTCGGCGATCCACCCGCTGCTGCCTGATGCCACATATGGTTTTGAAGCCGCGTCGCAGCTCCCGGGTGCGGGAAGCAGCAGCAAGGTCATCACGAAAGCCGGCGACATTCCGGGTGCCAGCTCGCTGATGTTCCTGATTCCTGAGCAAGACACGGGCGTATTTGTCGTCTACAACCAAAACGGTGCCCTGCGCGAACAGCTGTATGCGGCGTTTATCGCTAACTTCTTCCCGCAATATGCGGTTGAAGCGAAGTTCCCGGCCTTTACTGAAGAGTCGCCGGAGCAGCTTGCCCGCTATGCGGGTCTGTACAAAGACCTTCGCGTCGAAAGCATCGTATCCAAGGTTGGCCCGGGTTCGCGCGGACGCATGGTCATCTCCGACCCGCTGACGGGCGAGCGTGCGCTGCAGCAAGTGGCACCGGGACTGTTTATCGATGCGAACAAGATGCTCGTTGCGTTCAAAACGGACGAAGCCGGCAACGTTTCGTACTTGAAAGAACCGTACCTCAATCCGATGGGTTATGAGCAAAAAGGCGTGACGCCTGCCGGATTCAACGATATTCCGTCAACGCATCCGTACTCGAAGTACATCCTTGATCTCCAGTCGCTGGGTTACTACCCGAACGATCCGAACCAAGCTTTTGGCCCCGATCAAGCGGTGACTCGCGGCGAGTATATCGACATGCTGATGCGTACCTCGGCGATTCCGTTGTCTGAAAATGCACCGGAGTTCTCCGACATTCAAGGACATCCGTATGCGGCGGCGATTCAGACTGCCTATGAATACGGTTTGGTTTCCGGCAATGAAAAAGGATTGTTCCAGCCGGATCGTCCAATCACTCGCCAAGAAGCGGCAGTGATTATCTACAACTCGACAGCGGGCTTGTATCCGCCGGAGCTGTTGGAAGTCGTCAAACTGACCGGAAACACCGACAAATGGGCGGAGCCGGCCGTGAAGCTGGCGATCATGCTGGGTTATCACGGTCCGGAAGTGACGTTTACCGATTCGGGAGCCGCGAACTTCCAATCGAAAAAGGCGTTGACCCGTGCCGAAAACGCGGCGATTAACGATATGCTGCTGACCAGCACGATCACCGGAGCCATGCAGCTTGAAGATGCAGCGGCCGAACCTGAAGAAGAACCAGCTGCTTAATTTTCAAAAAAATCGAATTTTTAGGTGTACCCAAGCCTTTTCAACTATTCTGCTTGTAGGAGTAGTTGGAAAGGCTCTTTTTATCTTTTTACAGGAAATCAAAAAAATATCCGATGCGTCTCCACGCAGCTGCAACCTTTTTCAAACCTTTGGCGTTTAGAGGGTAATCAACAATAACAGGAGGGGTTAAACATGAAAATGTGGATGAAGCCTTTAGGTAGCGTATTGATTGCCGGATCATTGCTCGTAGGAGGCGCCGCGCTTCCCGCATCGTTCGGGATTGGCCAAGCGCAAGCAGCGGAGGTTGTGCCGATGAACGTGATTAACGTAACAGGTAAGGGCGAGGTTAAAGTAACACCGGACGTTGCATATCTGTACATTGGCGTGGAATCGAATGCAACGACGGCCGCAGCCGCACAAAAGAAAACAGCTGCTGTAATGAGCAAGCTGAACACCCTGCTTAAGACGGACTGGAAGATTGCGGCGAAAGATATCGAGACAGAGCAGTTCTACGTATCGCCGAACTACACGTATAGCGACGACAAGGGTCAGACCATCAAAGACTATAGCTCCACTCACGTGTTGAAAGTAACCTACCGCGACCTCGACAAGATCGGTCAACTGCTGGATGCGGCTTCCGAAGCAGGTGCGAACCGAATTCAGAACATCAGCTTCGCATCCGAGAACCCTGATCAGTATGAAGAGCAAGCGATCACAAAAGCCATGAACAGCGCCAACAAAAAAGCAGCGGCAATCGCCAAAGCAGCAGGTCGCACACTGGGCGCGGCAACGTCGATCAGCCTGGATAACGCGGATACGCCAATCGTGTACGCGCAATACGACCGTGCCGAATCCGCTATGGCAGCAGAAGCTCCGGCCACTTCGATCAACCCTGGAGAAATCACGATCAGCACCTTCATCACCGTTCAATACGAAATGAAATAAGGTCTGATTCGTAGTCGTGAAAAAACAAAACCTTGGAGAGCCGCTTTCGCATGTTGCGAAGGTGGCTTTCTTGCTTAAATACGTATGGGAAGGGCTTTTTTTCGATGTGCTGCCGGTTTATGCAAACCATGAATATTTTACGGAAAAAGGACGTTTGACTGTTTGGAATTGAATGTGAGGTTTATAAAAGGAGTAAGAAACATATGCAGAACACTATTCTTCGGAACCGAAAAGCGAGGTGATTCCATTGATCGAAACATTGAACATTCCCGAAAACCGAAAACAATACTATCGAAGACTTCTGCACGAGAACCCTAGCCGTAATCTGATCGAACGCTACTCTTTATTTTGCGAGGAGTATACCGATTTTGCCCGGAAAAGGCTATCTTACATTCCGGAGCTAATGCATAAAGGTTGGGTGCCTATCGTCCTGTCGGACGAAGGAATGAACTATGCGTTCACGATCGGATTGGAATACAGCTTCGGCCATCCCGAGATTCTGATTGCTTCGCCCCATCGTCCGGCACGCGTACTGGCTAAAATGATCGAATGGTTTACGGACCAGGTAGAGGTTGGACAGCAGTTCGAAGCTCAATCCAATTATGCGAATGAGTTGAAACAGCAACCGGATTTTAGCGATCTTGACGATACGGCGATCCTGAGACCTTACGAGGAGTCGGATGCCGATAACTATCCCTGCGGGTATTTGTATTCGTTTTACGGATACTTTGCCGATCGTAACCTGGACCACAACAAGCTGCCGATGCTGATTCTGGAGTTGGATTTCCCGGTAAGGCCGGCACCGCCGGGAGGACGCCTATCCAATATCATGAGTATGCAAAATAAGTGGGATACGGGCGTCGACGCCTGACCCGCGGGTCGGAAATAGTAACAGGGACTCTGACAATTTTGTAAAAAATCCTAGCCGGGTATTGCAATACTGTAACGCTCGTTGTCACCCATTCTTGGTCAGGTCTCTTTATAATCACAAATGGATAGAAAAACATAGAGATCGCCAAGATGCGAAGGAGCTGAATGGATATGAAACGCGTAACCCCGACTTTGAAAAAAACAACCAAATTGATGACAGCAGCCATGCTTACGGCAGGACTCCTGCTTCCGACGACAGCGCTTCTTGGCACGACCGGCGCACACGCGGCTGCCGTCACCGCAAGCTCGCAAGCTACCAAGAATGTGAAAGTAACCTGGAACGGAAAAGCCGTAGGCGCGAATGCCTTCCAAGCTGCGGGTAACACCTATGTACCGGTTAAAGCGTTGGCAAAGGCCGCAGGCCTGTCGCTGACTTACGATAAAACAACGGGTTTGTACAACCTGGGGACGTCACCCAATGCTCTGACCTTGTCTCCTTATGAAGGTCAAGTCTGGATCGGCGCTAACGGTGTGGGGCTTCAAGCCCAAGGACGCGTAAGCGGCGGAACGATGTATGTACCTTTGTCCGTCCTGCGCGATTATGCTGGAATCAACGGAGTATGGAACGGTTCGACGAAGACCGTTGCATTAAAGCCAGCAGCATCCACGGGCATCACAATTACCGAAAAGACGCTTAAGAAAACAGAGGACGGCGCGGTCATTGATATCCGCTATCCGGAATTGTCCGGCAGCGCGGCAGGCATTGAGAAGATCAACGCCACGTTGAAACAACACGCCGAGACATTCTTGTCCGATTTCGAAAAACAAGTCGAAGAATTCGGTCCGCTGGATAGCCGGGACATGCATTACGAAGCGGACGGCAGCTATATGATCGCATACAACAAAGACGGCCTTCTGAGCGTGGTCACGCAGGATTACGGCTTCTACGGCGGCGCGCACGGCGGTACGGTCCAAAGCGGCTATAACTTCGATGTGAAAACGGGCAAAGAAGTGACGCTGGCCCAACTGCTGAAAGCCAATCCGAACCACCGCAGCGCGATTGACAAGAAGATTGCGGCGGAATTCAAAAAACAAGGTTCGCTGCTTGAAGAAGACGGATTTAAAACGATCGGCAATGCGCCAAGCTTCTATGTCACAAACGGCGGATTCACGATCTTCTTCCAACAGTATGAATACACGCCTTATGCAGCAGGTATCCCGTCCTTTGACTTTACATTCGCGTCTTTGCTGCCGAAAGGAACCAATCCTTTCGCGGGTCTGTAAGTTACGATCAACCATTAGCATAGGAAATAAATAATGAAAGCCCAGAATCGAACCGGCGCGAAGTTATCCTGCGCGGTTCGGTTCCGGGCTTTTCGATTTCAGGGGGATTTTCAGGTAAACGATAAAAGGCCGGTCTTGCTTCTGGCTTTCGGCCGGTGCATCTTGCTTAGGATTCGCGCTGACTGACCAATTCTTCGATAAAGCGCTCGGCGCTTCTCGACAGATAGCGGTCTTGCAGCCACACAAGGCCCACTTCGGCTTGAAGAACCGCATCCTCCAGCTCCAAGATCTGAAAGTCTTCCGAGCGAAAAGAAGAAAGCACCGAACGAGGAAGCAGCGAAGCGCCGAGACCTTGGGCAACCAGGCCGAGAATAACGGCGACGCTGGAGCATTCGCAGAAGATGCGGGGAGCTTGACCGCGTGCGGCGAACTCCTGCATGATTCGTTCGTGCATCCCGGTTGTGCGATCCGTCTTAAGCGTGAGAAAAGGACGTCCGGACAGCTCGTCAAGTTTAATGCTTTCGCGTCCGGCGTACTCCGCCCATCCCGCCGGTACAGCGGCGGCCAATGGATCGTCAGGCAAGGCAGCGATGCCGTAATCGTCTATGCCGGAGGGAGCTTCAAACGGTAGACGGGCCACAATCAGTTCGATCTGGCGCTTTCGCAGCAGCTCGGCAAGTTGGAAATGGTCGCCTTCTTGAATTTTGAAAACAACAGCGGAATGTTCGCGATTGAAGCGTTCGATTGCAGTCGGGAGCAATGAAACGCAGGAAACGACGGCGCCGATCGATAAGGTTCCGCCGACCCCTTCACCCAACTCGCGAATCTCCAGCAATGTTTCTTCCAGACGAAACAACAGTTCTTCTGCGCGCTCATAGAGTCTCCAACCCGCTTCGGTCGGCACGAGCTTGCGTCCGGTGCGATCGAATAGCGGCGTGCCCAGCTCCTCCTCCAGCAACTTCATCTGGCGACTGAGCGGAGGCTGCTCCATATTGAGCTTTTTGGCCGCGGAAGTGATTTGACCTTCCTTGACGACGGCGGAAAAATAGCGCAATTGACGCAAATCCATCTTTTTTCTTCTCCTTTCATACTTTTGGGGTATGCAGAACCGACGAAAAGGATATTATTAATATAGGTAAGAGACTGATATGATTCAATATAAAAAGAGGAGCGTGCATCATGCAGGGTGAACTCAAGATCGAAAAAACAACGCAGCTCAAATCGAAACCGGATACCGCCAACCTTTCGTTCGGCGTTTATATGACGGACCATATGTTTACGATGGACTACGAAAAGGGAAAAGGTTGGCATGATGCCAAGATCGTTCCTTACGGGCCGATTCCGATGGACCCGGCCGCGAAAGTATTCCATTACGGTCAAACGATCTTCGAAGGCATGAAAGCCTATGTCGGCCCGGACGGCGATATTCGTTTGTTCCGTCCGGAGAAAAACTTCGAGCGCTTCAACCGTTCCTGTCGTCGGATGAGCATTCCGGAGATCGATGAAGCTTTCGTGCTGAATGCGCTGAAAGAACTGATCAAAGTCGATCGCAGCTGGGTACCGTCCGAGCCGGGCACGTCGCTTTATATCCGTCCGTTCGCGATCGCGACAGAAAACCATCTGGGCGCGAACCCATCGCTCAGCTATAAAATGATGATCATTCTGTCGCCTGTCGGCGCTTACTACGCGGAAGGTCTGAATCCGGTTCGTATCCACGTCGAGACTCGCGACGTTCGCGCGGTAGCCGGCGGCGTCGGCGAAGCCAAGACGGCAGGCAACTATGCGGCAAGCATGCAGGCGCAGGAAAATGCGTATGGAGCCGGCTATTCGCAAGTGCTGTGGCTGGATGGCGTTCACCGTAAATACGTTGAAGAAGTCGGCAGCATGAACGTGTTTTTCCGTATCGGAGATAAAATTGTGACACCTGCACTCAGCGGCAGTATCCTGAACGGAATTACGCGCGATTCGGCCATCCATATGCTGCGCGATTTCGGATACGAAGTCGACGAGCGCCCGATTACGATCGACGAGCTGTTCACAGCCGCTGAAGACGGTTCGCTGCTCGAAGCTTTCGGCACGGGTACGGCAGCTGTCGTTTCGCCGATCGGCGAGATCGGCTGGGATGGAAAAACGGTCCAAATCGGCGGCGGCGAGACAGGCGAATGGACGCATCGTCTGTATGACGAGCTGACTTCGCTGCAACGCGGCGAGTCCAAAGACCGTTTCGGCTGGACGCAGACGGTATGCAGCGCGGAGACCACGCAGGGTTGACATCAGGAGGTAATGTAACTACAATGGTTTCACGATAATGATAAAATGGAGGGTGCGCGTTCGGAACACAACACCGAATGTGCGCCCGAAGTTCGTTATCTGCGCAATACGCGAGTTCGATCGCTGGAAGGGAGGAATGCGAAGTGAATATCAGTACGAGATTTCCCGTTGCCGTGCACACCTTGATTCTGCTGAGTATTTCGCAGCCCGGCACGGCGACTTCGGACATGATCGCGTCGAGCGTCAATACGAATCCGGTCGTGATCCGGCGCATTACGGGTATGCTGGGCCGTGCAGATCTTGTTGAAGCCAGAGCAGGCATCGCGGGTGCGCGGTTAAAAAAACCTTTGGCCGAAATCACATTGCTTGAAGTCTACAAGGCTGTGAATGCCGTCGGCGAAGGCGGATTGTTTGCGGTGCATGAAAGTCCGAATCCGAACTGCGAAGTCGGCCGGAATATCCAGGCTGCGATGAATCCGATCTTTATCAGCGCACAGCGTGCGATGGAGCAGATTTTGGATCGGACGACGGTCGCCGATGTGGCTGGAGATATTTCAAAGCTGGAAGGTATTGTACTGCCGGATTTTTTTGCGCCGATAAATCGTTAATTGGAAAAAGCGATAATCCCGCATAGCAATCGTTGCCGTGCGCATCTTAACTAAAAAAAAGGCTGTCCTTTATCCGTAATGCGGATTCGGGACAGCCTTTTTCTGGTTCGGTTCAAGTCTTGTTCGACAGGTACCGTATGAGATTAAAACGGACGGGTACGGAACGGCAGCGTCGGAGCCAGCCAGACTTCGCCGCGTCCGCGGAACGTCTGAAGCATGCCTTCGCCGGAAGAAGCCGAGCCGAGCAGCGATTTCGTCGACTTTTCAACGGAGAAGTCGATGGTGCTGCTGCGCAGAACCGCGAAGCTTCCGTCTACCTTCAGTGTCTCGGTGCCGTCCAGTTCGTAACGAACCAGCTCGTATTCCGGCACTGGAAGTTCCAGAACGACATAGCCGTTATCCGACGCCGTGATCTTGGTCTGGAATAGTCCTTCTCCACCGAATAATGCCGACGAGACGTTGCTTTGTTTGGCGACGCCGACCTTGACCGTGTTTTCCGCGCAGAAGAACAGCCCGTCATCGACGATGATTTCTTCGCCGGGGGACAATTCGATCAACGTGAAGTCTTTGCGTTTAGGCTCCAAGTACATTTCGCCCGTGCCGCGGTAGATCGGTTTGCTCGCCGTTTCGCCCGTGACCGCGCTGCCTACGAATTTCTTCGCAAACCCGCCGACGCCGCCCGATTTGTTTTCCATCTCGATGTTGCCCATCATATATTGCAAGGCACCCGCTTCCAGCACGACCGACGTATCTTGAAGCAAAATGCGAACCTGCTGCCAACTGAAGCGTTCCTGATCGTGATGATTGATCGATTTGGCCAGCTCTTCGTTATAATTCTCCGGTAAACCGCCTGCCTGGATCACTTCAATGACCAGATTGTCTCTTTTCAACGAGCTGAACACGCGAAAATCGTTATGACGAAACTGCATGGATGTTTTCCTCCTCGGTGTATGTACTTGGAATCAGGGGTTATCTGCACCTATTACGCGCGGCCCCGACAAACGGTTGCGAAAAAGACTGCAAAAGCTGTAGGAGAGCTGTAAAAGGATGCGGAACGGCAGCGGGAAGGTTGCGAAAAGTCGAGGTAGAGCTGCGCGCAGGCTGTGGGAGTGCCGTGAAAAGTCGCGAGAAGGCTGGCAAGTGTGCGGCGGAATCGGCATTTTGAGCAGACTGGGTATTTTAACGGATCGAGGCGACGCTTAAGAGGATTTGACAGCCGCATTGAATTTTTAACGGATCGAGGTGACGCCTAGAGTAGAAAATGGCTTGATTTTGGCGGAAAAAGTAGGAAACTCAGCGTCTAACGGCAATACGATCCGTTAAAATCTCGGAAGAGGTTGATTTGCGGCTGTAAAGGACATACGATCCGTTAGCCGAGCCGAGCCGAGCCGAGCCGAGCCGAGCCGAGCCGAGCCGAGCCGAGCCGAGCCGAGCCGAGCCGAGCCGAGCCGAGCCGCGAGTGCGTTTTCCCGGACGGAACGTATTCCATGCAAAAAGCCCCTTCCTGCTCGCTGCGTCAGCGAACAGAAAGGGGCTTTCGGCGCGTCTTGGGAAATTCGGCGATCGTCCGCTATCGAATTTTCCCAAGACGCATGTAAAATATTACTTCACGCCGATTTCGGCAACCGGCTTCTCGATAACTTTGTCGATAATGCCGTACTCAGCCGCAGCCGCAGCATCCATGAAGTAGTCACGATCCGTATCTTTGTCGATGCGCTCGATCGGTTGACCGGTACGCTCGGACATGATGCGGTTCAGCTTTTCGCGCAGCGCGATGATGCGGCGAGCACGGATTTCGATATCCGACGCTTGACCTTGAGCACCGCCCAGAGGTTGGTGAATCATGATTTCGCTGTTCGGCAGGGCAAAACGTTTGCCTTTCGCGCCGGCATTCAGCAGGAACGCACCCATCGACGCGGCCATGCCGACGCAGATCGTGGAAACGTCCGCCTTGATGAACTGCATCGTATCGAAAATCGCCATGCCGGCCGTGATCGAACCGCCCGGGCTATTGATATAAAGGTAAATGTCCTTCTCCGGATCTTCCGCTTCGAGGAACAGGAGTTGTGCAATGATTGCGTTGGCTACGACGTCATTGACTTCGGTGCCGAGGAAAATGATGCGGTCTTTCAGCAGGCGGGAGTAAATGTCATACGCTCTCTCGCCGCGATTGCTTTGTTCAACGACCATAGGAATGTAACCCACAGTGAAAAACCTCCTTGTGAACGGATCTATTCCGTCCTTAGAATTGGAATGGATGCCAGGCTGGATGGCCCGCCGAACCCTTATGCGTAGAGGGGCCGGTAAACGTCTAGCTGGTATTACCCATATGATAAACAATTCCAAACATAAAGTCAAAGAAAGTCAAACTTTCTACAAAAAAAATAGCCGATATCGGCGTCATGAACGAAAAATACAGTTAAATAATAATGGCGCGCCCGCCAAGAATCGAACTTGGATCTCAGGCTTCGGAGGCCTACGTCATATCCATTGGACCACGGGCGCAAGTGTGCAAACAGCAGCAATCATTATTATACTCGGCGGCAATGTGAATTGCAAGCCCTCTTTAGGCTGTGAAAAAGAGAACGAAAAGACCCCTACATCATGAGCCCGCTAGCTTTATTTCACCTATATATAGTAGGGGTGAATCAGATTTGATTGTGAATAAAATATCCGCTTGCCAAAGCTTGCATAGCGGCGTCAAATTGGTTAAACTGGGTGTGGGACAAAAAAAGTGTTCCCGGGACAATAAATGTCCACTGATTTAAATTATACAGGCAGACGAAGTTTGCAGAGGTGGAACGCATGCAGAACATTCTCGAAATCCAGCAGCAGCTGCTTCCCGATCTCATGGAAACTCTCAAGAAAAGGTACACCATCCTTCATCAGATCATGCTGACGGGCACGACGGGACGCCGTACTTTGGCGAATTCCTTGCAAATGACCGAACGGGTGCTGAGAGCCGAGACCGATCTGCTGAAAGCACAAGGCTTGATAGAGACGGACACGGCGGGCATGCGGATCAGTGATGCTGGGCAACTCCTTCTTGAGCGTCTGGAACCCGTATTGAAGGAATTAGTGGGATTGTCCAACCTGGAAGAGAAGATTCGTCAGTTTTACGGACTGCAGAAAGTCGTAGTGGTTCCGGGCAACTGCGACGAATCGCCGCTATCTAAGCGTGAACTGGGCAAGGCCGGAGCCAAAGCGCTGTTGGGCGTAATGCAAGGCGGGGATGTGGTAGCCGTAACGGGAGGCACAACCCTGGCCGAGATGGCTGAGCAGTTGACTTATCCGGTAAATGGTCCCCTTAAAGGCAGTTGGTTCGTTCCCGCACGCGGAGGACTGGGCGAAAGTCTGGAAATTCAGGCGAACACCATCGCTTCCAACATGGCCAAGCGGGTAGGCGCCGATTATCGGCTGCTGCACGTACCCGATCTGTTGAGCCGGGAAGCGTACGAATCGCTCGTACACGACCCGAATATTCAGGAAATCGTCCGCGAAATCCGCACCGCCCGCGTCATTGTGCACGGGATCGGCAATGCGGTGGATATGGCGCGTCGACGCAAACTGGATGAAGAGACGACAAGCGGCCTTCAGGAAAAAGGAGCGGTAGCCGAATCTTTCGGTTATTACTTCGACGAGAGCGGCAGTTTCGTACATAATATGCTGACTCTCGGACTCAGACTTGACGATATCAAGGCGGCGGACGTCGTGCTTGGCATCGCAGGAGGCAAATCAAAAGCCAAGGCGATTCACGCAGTGCTAAGGTTCGGCCAGGAAGATATTCTGGTGATCGACGAAGCGGCTGCGCTCGAAATTGTCCGGGAGCTGGAGAGTGCCTGACGAATGTGTTACTCATGGTGTGGCTTTTTCATTGATATGAAGAAGATACGCCTTGAATAAATGAAACATTTCTTCAAAAACCATCTATTTAGGAGGAACTGTTCAATGACTGTAAAAGTAGGTATTAACGGATTTGGTCGTATCGGACGTTTGGCTTTCCGCCGCATTCAAGACGTGCAAGGTATCGAGGTTGTCGCAATCAACGACTTGACCGATGCGAAAATGCTCGCTCACCTGTTGAAATATGATACAACTCAAGGTAAATTCAACGGCGACGTTGAAGTACACGACGGTTTCTTCAAAGTAAACGGCAAGGACGTAAAAGTTCTGGCTAACCGTAACCCTGAAGAACTTCCTTGGGGAGAGCTCGGCGTTGACATCGTTCTGGAGTGCACAGGTTTCTTCACAACTAAAGAAGGCGCTGAAAAGCACATCACGGCTGGCGCTAAAAAAGTTGTAATCTCCGCACCGGCTACAGGCGACATGAAAACAATCGTTTACAACGTTAACCACGAGATCCTCGACGGTTCGGAAACGGTTATCTCCGGCGCTTCTTGCACAACAAACTGCCTGGCTCCTATGGCAAAAACGCTGCAAGATCAGTTCGGCGTTGTTCAAGGTCTCATGACTACGATCCACGCTTACACCGGCGACCAAAACACTCTGGATGCTCCGCACCCTAAAGGCGACTTCCGTCGTGCCCGTGCAGCAGCAGAAAACATCATTCCTAACACGACTGGCGCTGCTAAAGCAATCGGTCTGGTTATTCCTGAGCTGCAAGGTAAACTTGACGGCGCGGCACAACGCGTACCGGTTGCTACAGGTTCCCTGACTGAGCTGGTTGTCGTTCTTGAAAAGAACGTAACGGTTGACGAAGTCAACGCAGCGATGAAAGCTGCTGCTGACCCAGAAACTTACGGTTACACAGAAGACGAAATCGTATCGTCCGACATCAAGGGCATGACTTTCGGTTCCCTGTTCGACGCTACGCAAACTCGCGTAATGACAGTTGGCGACAAGCAGCTGGTTAAAACAGTAGCTTGGTACGACAACGAAATGTCTTACACGGCTCAACTCGTTCGTACGCTTGAATTCTTCGCGAAAAAAGCTCAGTAATTCCGGAGACTTTCGCACGGAGAACGGCAAACTTATAGCATTATGAAGCTGCGTTGGCCGGCCGATTCCGGTTCGGTCGACGGACTTCACGCAGACAAAGCGGAAACAGAGGTTCTTTGTTTCCGCTTTTTCTAAGTTGCCGAAGCGGGCGATGCGCATTCCTTGGAATCCTGAATTCTAAATTTGAGGGCATGGGGGATTAATTTATGAATAAGAAAAGTGTACGTGACGTAGAAGTAAGCGGCAAAGTTGTGTTTGTGCGCGTCGATTTTAACGTTCCGCTCGAAGACGGAAAAATTACGGATGACACTCGGATCCGTGCAACGATTCCGACGATCGAATACCTGACCGAAAGAGGCGCGAAAGTACTGCTGGCGAGCCACCTTGGACGTCCGAAAGGCGAAGTCGTTGATTCGATGCGCCTGACTCCGGCGGCAGAACGCCTGTCCGAACTGCTGGGCAAACCGGTTGCTAAAACGGATGAGTCGATCGGAGACGCGGTTAAGGCTAAAATCGCCGAGCTCAAAGACGGAGACGTGCTGGTGCTTGAAAACGTACGTTTCCACAAAGGCGAAGAGAAGAACGATTCGGAACTTGCAAAAGAATTCGCTTCGCTCGCTGATCTGTTCGTAAACGACGCATTCGGCGCCGCTCACCGTGCCCATGCTTCGACCGAAGGCATCGCACACCATCTGCCAGCCGTATCCGGCCTGCTGATGGAAAAAGAACTTGAAGTACTGGGCAAAGCCCTTTCGAACCCGGAGCGCCCGTTCACGGCAATCGTTGGCGGTTCGAAGGTAAAAGACAAAATCGACGTGATCGACAACCTGCTGAACATCGCGGACAACGTTCTGATCGGCGGCGGTCTGGCTTACACCTTCTTCAAGGCTCAAGGTTATGAAATCGGACAATCCCTGCTCGACGACAGCAAACTCGACGTCGCTCTGGGCTTCATCGAGAAAGCGAAAAAACTGGGCAAAAACTTCCACCTGCCAGTGGATATCGTAATCTCCGACGACTTCAGCGCATCCGCGAATACGAAGATCGTTAACGTTGAAGAAGGCATCCCAGCTGATTGGGAAGGCATCGACATCGGTCCGAAAACGCGTGAAATCTACGCCGATATCATCGCGAAATCCAAACTGGTTGTTTGGAACGGACCAATGGGCGTATTCGAAATCGAGCCATTCTCCCACGGCACGCGTGCTGTAGGCGAAGCTTGCGCGGCAACGGAAGGCTACACCATCATCGGTGGCGGCGACTCCGCGGCAGCAACCGAGAAATTCGGCCTGGCTGAAAAAATGGACCACATCTCCACAGGCGGCGGCGCTTCCCTCGAATTCATGGAAGGCAAAGCCCTCCCAGGCGTTGTAGCCCTGAACGATAAGTAAAAAAGCTTCATTTCCGCCCGCCCCAAACGGTCCGGAAATAAGCCGACGCAGATTATCAAATATCTGGCGACATGCTTTCAAAAGCAGGACCGTCCAGCCATCTATAGCTTCCGACCGGAAAAGCCAGCGGGGCCGCTTCAACCGACCCCGCCGCCTTTCCCTGCGTAGCGAGTTTTAAAGAAGTTCTGAAAAACGGTTTGAAGTCGGCGTACGCGCTTGAAGTAGCGGAGAGCGGTAGAGAGCCGCAGAAGCGAAGCGTTCGCCTTTGAAATTCGATTCCCCCCTCTGTTATGCTTCAATCCAAGGAATCGAATTTCAACACGCGATCGCAGGCCTCTACCGCTCGCAGCGTCACCCAAGCACGTCAGGACGCCGACGCGATCCGTTTTCCAAGACAAGTTCATTAAAAGGAGTGGATTATTTCGTGAGAACGCCAATCATCGCTGGTAACTGGAAAATGTTCAAAACCGTATCCGAAACGCTGGCCTTTGCGGAAGCGGTAAAAGGCAGCGCAGTCGTAGAAGGCGTAGAAACGGTCATCTGTGCACCGTTCACTAACCTTCCTGCCCTGACCGAAGCGGTTAAAGGCACAGGCATCAAAGTCGGCGCACAAAACCTTCACTTCGAAGACAACGGCGCATTCACGGGCGAAATCAGCGGCGTTATGCTGAAAGAACTCGGCGTTGACTACGTGATCATCGGTCACTCGGAACGCCGTCAATACTTCGGCGAAACAGACGAGATCGTCAACAAAAAAGTCGTAGCGGCTTTCCGCAACGACCTGACTCCGATCGTATGCGTAGGCGAAAAGCTCGAAGAGCGCGAAGCCGACCAAACGAAAGAAGTCTGCAAAGTACAAACCGAAGGCGCGTTCCAAGGCCTGTCCAAAGAAGACGCGGCTAAAGTTGTCGTGGCCTACGAGCCGATCTGGGCAATCGGAACCGGCAAATCGTCGACTTCCGCAGATGCGAACGAAGTTACGGCTTACATCCGCACTGTACTGGCAGACCTGTACGATCAAGCGACAGCTGACGTGATCCGTATTCAATACGGCGGCAGCGTGAAGCCTGAGAACGTAACGGAATACTTGGGCCAAAGCAATATCGACGGCGCACTCGTCGGCGGCGCAAGCCTTCAGCCTGACTCCTTCGTTGCCCTGGTTGAGGGGGCGAAGTAATGACAGCTCCAAAACCGGTAGCACTGATCATCATGGACGGCTTCGGTCTGCGTGAAGGCTCGGAAGGTAACGCAGTCGCTCAAGCGAAGAAACCGAACTATGAGCGTTTCATGGCTAAATATCCCCACACGACGCTGACAGCATGCGGCGAAGCCGTAGGTCTGCCGGAAGGTCAAATGGGTAACTCCGAAGTCGGCCACCTGAACATCGGTGCGGGCCGCATCGTGTACCAGGATCTGACCAAGATCACCAAGTCGATCCGCGACGGCGAGTTTTTCGAAAACGAAACGTTGCTGTCCGCGATCAACTCAGCCAAAGAAAACGGCAAAAAGCTTCATGTACTGGGTCTGCTGTCCGACGGCGGCGTGCACAGTCACATCGATCACCTTTTCGCTGTACTGGAACTGGCTAAAAAAGAAAACTTCAACGACGTGTATATCCATGCTTTCATGGACGGTCGCGACGTAGCACCGGACAGCGGCAAGAAATACATGCAGCTGCTGGTGGATAGAATCGCTGAAATCGGCGTAGGTCAAATCGCGACCGTGCAAGGTCGTTACTACGCGATGGACCGCGACAAGCGTTGGGAACGCGTTGAACTGGCTTACCGCGCGATGGTTTACGGCGAAGGCGAACTGGCTACCAGTGCGACTGAAGCGGTGGAAGCTTCGTACGCGAAGGAAGTTATGGACGAATTCGTTCTGCCAACCGTTGTGACAAAGGATGGACAACCGACTGCCAAGATCGAATCGGGCGATTCCATCATCTTCATCAACTTCCGTCCTGACCGTGCGATTCAGATCTCCGAAGCACTGACCAATCCGGAATTCGCTGGTTTCGACCGCGGAGCCGGACAGCCGGAAAGCTTGAGCTTTGTATCGTTCACAACATATAGCGTTAATGTTCGGGGTCTTGTGGCGTACGCGCCGAAAAACCTGAACAATACGCTGGGCGAAGTGCTCGTACAAAACAACAAGTCCCAGCTGCGGATTGCCGAAACCGAAAAGTATCCGCACGTAACGTTCTTCTTCAGCGGCGGACGCGACGTTGAGCTGGAAGGCGAAACGCGTATCCTGATCAACTCGCCGAAAGTTGCAACGTACGACTTGCAGCCGGAAATGAGCGCTTACGAAGTAGCTGACGCTTGCGTAGCTGAGATCGAAGCGGAAAGACAAGACTGCATCATCTTGAACTTTGCGAATCCGGACATGGTTGGACACTCCGGTATGATGGAGCCTACGATCAAAGCCGTCGAAACGACGGACGAGTGTGTAGGTCGCGTCGTAGACGCGGTTCTGGCCAAGGGCGGCGTGGCAATTATCACAGCCGACCACGGCAATGCAGAAACGGAGATCGACGAGTTTGGACGCCCGCAAACGGCGCACACGACGAACCCGGTTCCGTTCATCGTAACGAGCGAAGACGTGACTCTGCGTGAAGGCGGTATTCTGGCCGACATCGCGCCGACGATCCTCGACCTCATGCAAGTTCCGCAACCTGCCGAAATGACAGGAACGTCTGTGATTTCGGGTCGCAAAACTTCTAATTAAGCCGCAAATGTGGCATAGTTAACGGTGGAGCTTCATTTAACATGTTAAGATGGAGCGTCTGCGGTCGTTTGCGAAAACGGCTGCCGCTCCCGAATAAAACGAACTCAAAGGAGATTACTTAAAATGACGATTATTTCTGACGTTTACGCACGCGAAGTCCTTGACTCCCGCGGTAACCCTACAGTTGAAGTTGAAGTATACCTGGAATCCGGCGCGATCGGCCGCGCTATCGTTCCTTCCGGCGCTTCCACAGGCGTTCACGAAGCTGTTGAGCTTCGCGACGGCGATAAATCCCGTTACCTGGGCAAAGGCGTAGAAAACGCGGTTAAAAACGTGAACGAAACGATCGCTCCGGAAGTGATCGGCATGGACGCTCTGGATCAACTGGGCATCGACAAAGCGATGATCGCTCTGGACGGAACGCCTAACAAAGGCAAACTGGGCGCTAACGCGATCCTGGCTGTATCGATGGCTGTAGCTCGCGCAGCAGCTGACGCTCTTGATCTGCCGCTGTACGTTTACCTGGGCGGATTCAACGCTAAGCAACTGCCGGTTCCTATGATGAACATCGTGAACGGTGGCGCACACGCCGACAACAACGTTGACGTACAAGAGTTCATGGTTCTGCCGGTAGGCGCACCTACATTCAAAGAAGCTCTGCGTACAGGCGCTGAAATCTTCCACAGCCTGAAATCCGTACTGAGCAGCAAAGGTCTGGCTACGGCAGTAGGCGACGAAGGCGGCTTCGCTCCTAACTTCGGTTCGAACGAAGAAGCACTGACAACAATCATCGAAGCGATCGAAAAAGCTGGCTACACGCCAGGTAAAGACGTCTTCCTGGGTATGGACGTTGCTTCGACCGAGTTCTTCAAAAACGGCAAATACGAGCTGGAAGGCGAAGGCAAATCCTTCACTCCTGCTGAGTTCGTAGACCTGCTCGCTTCGTGGGTAGACAAGTACCCAATCATCACAATCGAAGACGGATGCTCCGAGGACGATTGGGAAGGTTGGAAACTGCTCACTGAAAAACTGGGCGACAAAGTCCAACTGGTTGGCGATGACCTGTTCGTAACGAACACTGAGCGTCTGGGCCGCGGTATCGAAGAAGGCATCGGTAACTCGATCCTGATCAAAGTTAACCAAATCGGTACGCTCACAGAGACTTTCGACGCGATCGAAATGGCTAAACGCGCTGGTTACACAGCTGTCGTTTCCCACCGTTCGGGCGAATCCGAAGACAGCACAATCGCTGACATCGCGGTTGCGACAAACGCAGGCCAAATCAAAACGGGTGCTCCTTCCCGTACAGACCGCGTTGCGAAGTACAACCAATTGCTTCGCATCGAAGACCAACTGGGCGAACTGGCTCAATACAACGGCCTGAAATCGTTCTACAACCTGGATCAGAAAAAATTCCAATAAGATTTCCAATAGGATTTCTTCAGGATTCAACACCCTTTTCAACAAAAGCTTCGCTTGAAGCTTGAATACAATCGGCTCGCTTTCATAGCGGTCCGACTGCCGAATGCTTTGGTCCGGGGACGCTCGGGCCAAAGCGGGAGGCAACAAAAAAGAGACGCCGGACGCGGCGTCTCTTTTTTGCGTTGAACCTATAGATTCCGCGTACGTAAAAAAAGCGTGATAGACAGTAAACCTGTCCATCGCGCTTTTTGGCAACTTCGTTTATTGAGTCTTGTCGTAAAAGGTAGGATCAATCTCCGCCGAAAGTCGGCTCAAGCGTTGAACCGTTCTTCTTCTTCTGCCCGCGTTCGCCGGAGCGGCGAGTCGAGGTTTTATGGTAGAACGTATACAGCGCCACGCCAAAGGCGACTACGACGATAATACCGCCGACCCAGGCATTATACGTGACGGACGGCGCGCGGCTGATCACAATCCCGCCGATCGCCGACCCGGCCGCGATCCCGACTTGCAGGGCGGAGAAGTTGAAGCTTTGTTGAATCTCCGACGTTTCCGGCGCGGCTTCGATCAGATAGCTTTGCTGCGCCGGGGACAACGCCCAGCTCAGCGCGCCCCAGACGAAGACGAGGATCGCGAACAGCGGAATCAGGGACGCCGTGAACGGCAGGATGAACAGCGAGAGCGCGAACACGCCGACGACGATCAGAATGCTTTTTTTCGCGCCCAAGCTGTCCGACATCACGCCGCCGATCATGCCGCCTGCGACGGCCGCAAGACCAAAGAAGAAGTACACGATGCTGATCCAGGACGCGCTAAGGTGCATAACGTTTTCCAGGAAAGGCGTGAAGTACGCATACAGGGTGTAATGGCCTGCGAGCAGAAGCAGCGTCACCAAGTGCGCGCCGGCGACTTTGGTATTTTTCAACGAAGCGAGCTGTTGACGCAGAGGCATGACCTGCTGCGGTTGAATCGGTTCCATCAGCTTGTAGATCACGAACATCGCAAGCAGTGCGAATACGGCGATAAACAAGAACAGAATGCGCCAGCCGAGCTTATCGGCAGCGAGAACGCCCAGCGGCACGCCGAGTACGATCGCGGAGCTGATGCCCATCGAGACAATCCCGATGACGCGTGCGCGGAAGTTTTCCGGCACGACTTTGACCGCGATGGTCAGCGACAGTGTCGTGATTAACGATCCGCTGGCTGCCGTTACGAAGCGGGAGATCAGCAGAACGCCGAAATTCGGGCTCCAGAATGCGAGCAGGGCGCCGAGAATAAAGACGACGAGCGATAACAGGTAGAGCTTGCGGCGTTCGATCTTGGCAGTCAGCGCGAGCAGCGTCGGGCCGGATACGGCATACACGAGCGCGTAGGCGGTAATCAATTGGCCCGCCGTGCTGACGGATACGCCCAGATCTGCGGCGATTTGCGGCAGTACGCCGCCGATAATGAGTTCGACGAGACCGACAGTGAAGGCGGCGATCGTCAGAACAAGAACTTTGATATTCATAGTGCGGCAGGGCTCCTTTTCACGGAAGTGGTACCTTGGTCGAGGTACTCGTAGTGCGCGCTGGGAGTCGAAAGGTTGCGTTGGACGCAAAAATCCCGACTGCAAAGGCGCCTTCGGCGCGACTTTGTAGTCGGGAGGTATGGTCCCCGGTAGATACCCTCAAACCGTCTTATTGAGGTATACAATGTCAACTTGGCCTATTTTAAAGGAAGAAAGACGAAAAATCAACAGAAAAATTCGAAACTTTCAAAAAGGTTGGCGAGCGGAGGAACGGCGCTTATGATGGAAGAAAGAAAAGAGCGTTCAAACCAACGAAGCGGAAGGAGGAAACGGCCATGACGGGGTATGCCGGCATTGACGCGGGAGGCACGTTGATCAAGATCGCTTATCGCGGAGACATTGCGGCGGCAGAAAACGAGCAAAGCGGCGGGTTATCGGCATCCATGCCGATCCTGGTCAAGTTTCCGACCGCGGAGATCGACGCGGCGGTCGCTTGGGTGCGGAGACACGTTCCGCGAGATACCGTGATCGGCTTTACCGGCGGGCAGGCGCAGCGGCTGCGCGATCTGCTGCCGGAATATACGGCTTCCGCGGTCGGCGTACCGGAATTTGAAGCGACGGCGGAAGGCGCCGTGCGGATCTTGGAAACGGAAAAGGAAGCGGGGGAGGCGGGAACGGCCACGGAGCGCTTCGTGCTGGTGAACGTCGGGACGGGGACGTCGCTGCATGTGATTGAAGGGGTCGAGCGGCCGAGGCTCGGCGGGATCGGTCTGGGCGGAGGCACGATCGTAGGTCTGACGGGGCTGCTGTGCGGGGTGCGCGATTACGATGAAATCGCGCGGCTGGCGCCGCTGGGCGACCGGGAGGCGGTGGATCTGACGGTGGGGCAGATTTATGCCCCGGCGGTACCGCCGATTGCCGGTGACCTGACCGCCGCGAATTTTGCGCGGTCCATTCCGCCGGCGAACGGCGCGCGTCCGCAGGATTACGCGGCAGCCGTGATCGGCATGGTCGCGGAGATCGTCGTGACCGTCGGCGTGCAGGCCGCGGGCCTGCAAGGCACGAACATAGTCGTGTACGTCGGCTCTTCGTACGAGAATAACGCTTTGCTGCGCGAATTGACGCTGCGATTCACGCATATGCTGGGCGCGGAGGCGCATATACCGAAGCTCGGTCCGTACAGCGGCGCGATCGGAGCGCTGCATTTGGCGGCAGGGAATCTGACGGATCAAAGAGCGAATTAAAGGAGGGAACGGATCATGAGACTGCATCAATTAAGTCTTCGCACGGTACGGGACACGCGTCCGACCTGCTCCATGCAAAGCCTGTAAAGGCGCGCTGCGCTCTGCATGGAGCCAGATAAGCAAGCAGCAACGCCCGGACAGGCTTTGCTTCGACCCGAACTCTATTCCGGGAAGGAGAAGGCCGAATGTCCGAACAACGGAATCGACCGTATACGCAAAAAAAGCACGCAAAGAAGTTGCCCGTTCAGGCAGCAAACACGGAGTCTTCGAAAGGATCGGCGGATTACCGCAATGCGGCGGCCTGTTTGCCGGAGGAGCTGCTACGGCAGCTTCAGCGGTATGTCGGAGGAGAATTGTTATACGTACCGGTCCCGGCAGGAGCGAAAAAAGGCTGGGGCGCTTGCTCGGGACGTCGTGAGCGATTGGAAGCGCGCAACGCCGATATGATTCGTTCGTACAGGGAAGGCGTGCGCACCGAGGAGCTTGCGGAACGCTACGGACTTTCGGTGGAACGGGTAAGACGGATCTGTTACGGAAAAGGCTTGAATTGAAACATCGCCGATTCCGCAAATGAGCGCTTACGTGCAATGATTTCGGGCCATGCAGCCCCAAAAAAGCCATAACTCGAAGCGATACACGCAGCTTAGCATTTATTTTTTCAAACAAGCAGAATCGCAGAAATAAGCTTCAAAAGGCACTTTATGCGATTTTCTGCCCGCTCGACAGCTTCATATTCCACCTGTATGCATCCGGCATTCTTTTTTGAAAAAGAGAGCCGGGTGTGTTTTTTTTTAATGCGTATACGATTGATTCCATAGATGACCGGATAAGTCAAAAATAATTCAACTTGTCCTCAGCCTATATGATCAAGCACCGGTTCCGTACAATTAAAAGTGCCAAGCAGCACGTTGTTTCGAGTTTTCGCCGAAACGTTTTGATCTAAACGCCAAGCTTCTTGCCGCGTATTCAAACTTGCAACGAAAGGAAAAGTATCCCTATGAATCGTTCCGAAAAACTCAAACCTGCTCGACGCGAAAAGAATGCGGATGATCAACCGATACGCAAGCCTTCCGAAAAGCGTGCAGCCGATCCGACTTGTGCCTATAGACCGGAATCGCCCAAGCCATCCTTGACGAATTCACTCTCTTTGGCTTCCGGGTACAATTCCGTTTCTGCGTCTCCGGTTGCTCCTTTCACGCCCGATCTTCTTCTGTCGTCCGTTGACACCCGCGAAGCTTTCGCTTCGGCACAGGAGATGTCGGCGAAAGCGCAGGACGCGTTGGGCGATGCTGTCAGCGGCGTTTACCTGCACGGTTCGCTGGCGACGGGCGGGTTCAATCCGCGTCGCAGCGATATCGACCTGCTGATCGTCGTCGACCGCGTCCCGGATCGCCGAGCGCTGCACGCGCTGACGCGGGCGACGCTGAATCTGCACGACCGATTACCGGAAGGGCGAGCGATCGAGTTTACGGTAGTGGAAGATTCCGCTTTGCGCGTGTTCACGCATCCGGCACCTTTCGTTTATCATTATTCGTCGGCTCACCGGGACAAGTATGCAGCCGATCCGAACTACATCTGCGGCGGCTGGACCGATCCCGATCTGGCCGCGCAGGTTGCCGTCGCTTACGAGCGCGGTATCGCGCTATACGGGCGGCCGCTGCGCGAGACGTATCCTCCGGTGCCGGAAACCGATTATCGAAGCTCGATCCTGCACGACGTGTCGACGGCGGAAACCGACATTTTGCACAATCCGGTGTATGTCGTGCTGAATTTGTGCCGCGTATTGTTGTTTGCTGAGGAAAAACGAATGTCGTCGAAACAAGAAGGCGGTGAATGGGCGCTCGAAGCGCTGCCGCAATGGCAGGATGTCGTGGAAACGGCGCTGGACGCGTACAGGGGAACCGACACCGGGCAGCCGACGCTCGGCGCGCAGCGGGGAATCAAGTTCGCGAAAGAAATGCTGGACCGCATACACCGGATATACGGGCATAAAGCGCACAAGACTACCGCGAAGGAGACAAAAAAACGCACATGAAACATACAGAAACCTATCCGTTGACGTTAAGCTGCCTACAGGCCGACTACGCATACAAATCGACGCTGCGGCAGTTGTTGGAGTTGTACAAATACGATTTTACCGCGTACGATCCCGAAGACGTGAACGAATCCGGGCTGTACGAATACCGAGACTTGGACAGCTACTGGAACGTTCCCGGCCATTACCCTTTTTTGCTTCGCGCGGACGGGAAGTTGGCGGGTTTCGCTTTGATTCGCCGTTTCGAAACGGATTTCGGCTCCGGACATGAGATGGTCGAATTTTTCGTGTTGAAAAAGTATCGGGGATACGGCTTGGGGAGAGCGGCGGCTCAGCGGTTGTTCGCGGTTTTTCCCGGAGCATGGAAACTAAGTGTCATGGAAAACAATGCTCCGGCGTTAGCGTTTTGGCAGCGAGCGATCTACTCCTGTCCGGCCGCTTCCGATTACATCGAGTGGCGCGAGGAGGATTGGGAAGGGCCGGTGCTTCGTTTTGAAACGCGCAATCCCGATGCCCCGCCGAACAAGTAGCAGCCCTGCCTCAAACTCCGAACAGCGGCTTTTGATTCCATCCGATCCGACCCAAAGCGGACTTTGAAATTTTTGCGTATGGAGCGGTTTGCGTTCTGCCGATGCAGGTTTGGTTTGGCGTTTTGGCGGCGAGAGGGCTATAATCTGTAACAGATGAAGTCGACCAAACCAACGAAACGGCAGGGGAACAGCATGAGCATCGCTTTTTTTGACTCGGGAATCGGAGGGTTAACCGTGCTGCGCGAAGCGGCTCGCCAGCTCCCGGATGAGGATTTTATATTTTTCGCGGATACGCTGCACGTGCCTTATGGGCCGAAAACCAAGCAGCAGGTCACAGAATATGTGTGCGAGGCGGCGGAGCGCATTTTGGGGGAAAAGGTCAAAGCGCTTGTGATCGCCTGCAATACGGCCACCAGCGTAGCGGCGACTGAGCTTCGGCGCGTCTATGAGGTGCCGGTGATCGGGATGGAGCCGGCGGTGAAGCCGGCCGTCGAGATGAATGGAGTCGGTGGACGGCGCGTGCTGGTACTGGCCACCGAGCTGACGTTGAGCCAGGCCAAATATATGGAATTGGTATCGCGCGTGGATGATCACGGAATCGTGGATTCGCTGCCGATGCCGGAATTGGTGGATTACTGCGAGCATTTGAATTTCGATCCGGTCGAGCTGGGCGATTACTTCCGAAGCAAGTTCGAACCTTTTGATCTCAATGCGTATGGAACGATCGTACTCGGCTGCACCCATTACCCGTATTATGCGCCGCTGCTGGAATCGATCCTGCCGCCGCATATTCGCGTGATCGACGGCAGCGCCGGGACGGTACGCAGGCTGACGACGGTGCTGAACGAACGCGGCATCCAGAGCGGAGGAAGCGGGAGAGTGCGATTTATGAACTCGGCGGACGACTCTGCTTACAATAAGAAGCTAGAGCGCGCCTGGGCTATTTTGCATGCCGGAATGAAATAAGAAACCCGTGCATTCGGCGGCGCTGAGAAATGAATGATTCTTCGGAAAGGACCCTTTGTGCAGGAGGAAGGGTTCTTTCGCGTTGCGTTCGAATGGGATGGAGTGAACGGTGTCAAATCTGTACTTAAGCTTTCGTGAAAACGTTAACAAAAATAGTTTTGGTCCAATGCGCCTTCGCAGAGGTTCGAGAAATTGAAAATTCGGGATTTTTGGGTTACGGTTTTGGAGAAAAGAGAAGAGAACTGGAGATTTTCAGCGATAATAAAAGATTGAAGTTCACAGAATATCGTGATTTCAATTATTAACGCCCAAACCCCCAAAAACAGGTAAAGTTCATCCTTTACACAAAGTGTCAGCAGGAGTTAAGATACGGTTCATAAAAGCAACGCGCAACTTTTGCCGATTGTCAAGCGCGCTCGCTCTTCCGGTCTATTCGCAAGAACAGATCGGCCTCCGACGGCACCGGATTTCCGGATGGAAATCGAAGGTTCCGGCATGCCGCCTATATTTTCGGAAAGGATGATGGGATTCGTCACTTAATCGATCCAGTGGATCACGCACATGAAGTTACAACTGCTGAATTTGTACTCGGAAACGGGGGAACCGATCGGGATGCCGCACGCGGCTCTCATGGGGTGAAGCCTTTCGCGCAGCCGGTCACGGTCTTGCGTTGGGCAGGGCGACTCTTGCGTCCTAATCCGTCAGCTAACCTCGTAAGCAGAAACAGGAGAGGTGACCTTTCCGTTCTACTTTCATTTCGAAAAAAGGCAACTTTCGCACATCATCCAGATTCACACCAGCAGAGGAGGAAAAGAGCATGTCGGATGCCATGGTGATCATGGTCATTCTGGTCCTTACAGCCGTATCCGCGGGATACATTTTGTGGACCGACCGTACCGTTCAAGCCAAAGAACAACGCCGTTAAGCAATAAGGTCGGCTGAAGGTACAATTTACTATCGTTATTGACCCAAGCCGTGCCGCGGAGGATTCAACCGCAGCACGGCTTTTTAATGCGGAAATAAATTCGGAAGGGTATGTTTGCTCGATTGTCAAATCATGACGGTTGTGATAGGATAAGAGTGGTATTTTGTTTAAATGACATGTAAAGTGCAGCAACAGGGATAACCCACTTATTATACAGGATATGCGGTTTACGCTTAGGAGGTGGAATTACAATGGAAATCTTTCTGAAGGTACTTCTTTTGATCTTTTCCGTCGGTGTGATCACGGTCGTGCTGTTGCAAAAAGGGAAAAGCGCAGGCTTGGCAGGCGCCATCTCCGGCGGTGCGGAGCATTTGTTCGGCAAAACCAAAGCTCGCGGCATGGACTTGGTGCTTGAGCGCATTACTGTCGTATTGGGTATCGGATTCGTAATTATGGCGATTCTGACCACGGCTCTGACCAACTAATCTCGCGTTTTGGGCGATTCGTTCGCTCAGGGAAGCCTTCGTTGATCCTTGGACTCAAGGGACACGGAGGCTTTTTTGCGTATAGATTAAGCAGGCTCCGGCACGGGTACTTTTAACGTATAATGGAGTTGTAGAAGAAGCAAAAATCGAGCATTCGCGATCTGCAAGCCGACCTGGTACTTTCGTCTGGAACAAAGTACGAGCGGTCTGCCGGCAGCCGGAGCCATTTTGAGGTGATAATCATGATAACGCAAGAGATGCTGCTGGGCTTCATGCGAGAAGACGCATACAAGCCGATGACGTATCAGGAGCTGGAACAACATTTCGGCATCGAGGATGCGGAAGTTTTCCGGGAATTTATGAATATGTTGAACGCGCTTGAAGAAGCGGGCGAGGTTGTGTTGACGCGTACCCAGCGCTATGGCGTGCCCGAACGGATGGACCTGCTGCGCGGCAGACTGCAAACGCATGCGAAAGGATTCGGTTTCCTGATTCCCGAAGATCGCAACCATGCCGACGTCTATATCAACGCGAACGATATGCTGAGCGCGATGAACGGCGATACGGTGCTGATCCGCATCGCGTCCCGCCGTTCCTCCAACGGACGGATGGAAGGCGAAGTCGTGCGGATCGTGAAGCGGGCGGTGACGCAGATCGTCGGTACGTACCAGGACGAGGAATCGTTTGGCTTCGTACTGCCGGACGACAAGCGGATTACGCGAGATGTCTTTATCCCGGCCGGACGTGCAGGCGGGGCGCTGAACGGGCAAAAGGTCGTGGTAGACATTATCGCGTATCCGGAAGGCCGTTCGGCGGCTCAGGGTCAGGTTGTCGAGGTGCTCGGTTATAACAGCGATCCGGGCGTCGATATTCTCTCGATTATCCGCAAGCACCAACTGCCGGAGTCGTTCCCGGACGAAGTGATCGCCGAAGCGGAAGCCGCGCCGGAAAGCATCACGGAAGAGGAAATCACCAGCCAGGGCCGCCGCGACCTGCGGGGCAAGCAGATCGTCACGATCGACGGCGAAGACGCCAAAGACCTGGACGACGCGGTTAACGTGGAACGTCTGGAAAACGGCAACTACGTGCTGGGCGTGCACATTGCGGACGTTGGCTATTATGTGCCGGAAGGCTCCGCGCTCGATCAGGAAGCCTACAACCGGGGCAGCAGCGTGTACTTGGTGGACCGGGTTATCCCGATGCTGCCGCCGCGTCTGTCCAACGGCATTTGCAGCTTGAATCCTCGCGTGGACCGCTTGACGCTGTCGTGCGAAATGGAGTTCGACGCGTCGATGAAGGTGGTTCGTTACGACATTTTCAAAAGCGTGATCAAAACGGTCGAGCGGATGACGTACAAAAACGTGCGCCTCATTTTGGAGGAAGAAGATCCCGAGCTGATGGAGCGTTACGGCTATCTGGTCGACACGTTCCGCACGATGCGCGATTTGTCGCTGAAGCTGAACGCCCGCCGCATGAAGCGCGGCGCGGTAGACTTCGACTTCGAAGAAGCGAAAGTGCTGCTCGACGACCAGGGCAAAGCGATCGATATCGTGACGCGCGAGCGTTCGGTGGCCGAGCGCCTGATCGAGGAGTTCATGCTGGCGGCGAACGAGACGGTGGCTGAGCATTTCAGCAAAGCCAAAGTGCCGTTCCTGTACCGTATTCACGAAGACCCGGATCAGGAAAAGCTGGAGCTGTTCGCGGCGTTCGCGGCCAATCTGGGACATCAGGTCAAAGGCACGCGCGGAGGGACCATTCAGCCGAAAGAGCTGCAATCGCTGCTGGACGACGTGCAGGATACGCCCGAGCAAAAAGCGATCAGCACGCTGCTGCTCCGTTCGATGAAGCAGGCGAAATATGATTCGGTGAATCTGGGTCACTTCGGTTTGGCTGCCGAGTATTATACGCATTTCACTTCTCCGATTCGCCGTTATCCCGACTTGGTCATTCACCGGGTGATCGGGGAGATGGCGGAAAACGGCGGCAAGCTGACGCAGCAGCGCGAAGAGCAGTTGGCGGCCCGCATGTCGGATTACGCGCAGCAGTCTTCGATCCGCGAGCGCGTGGCCGTCGATGCGGAACGCGATACGGCTCAGCTGAAAAAAGCCGAGTACATGATGGACAAGGTCGGCGAAGTATTCGACGGCGTGATCGGCAGCGTGACCAGCTTCGGCCTGTTCATCGAGCTGGAAAACACCATCGAAGGCCTGATCCACATCAGCAACTTGACCGACGATTATTACCATTACGACGAGTCGCGCCTGACCCTGATCGGCGAGCGCACGTCGCGTACGTTCCGGATTGGCGACGTGGTCGAAATCCGCGTGGCGAAGGTCAGCATGGAAGAGCATACGATCGATTTCGAACTGGTCGATATGAAAAAAAGCAACAACCGCGGAGGCGGCGGTCGCCGTCGCGACGGCGGAGGAAGCAGCGACGCGTTCAAGCGCGGTCCTCGCGGCGACAAGACCGGCAAAGAGAAGTTCGGCAAGGATAAAGGCAAAGGCAAGGGCAAGAAAAAGGACAAAAAGAAGCGGCCGGAAGTGTTCCGTCCACATGACGCGTCGGGAGCAGCTCCCGCTGCCGGAGCAAGCGCGGGAGGTTCGGAGACGGGATCGGCGCAGTCTTCCGGCAAACGGAAACGCAAGCGCAAAGGCGGAAACGCCGACTTCGTTGGAGCCGCGTCGACTCCGCAAGCGCAAAGCGGAGAAAGCGGCTCTCCGAGCGGCGGTCGCAAGCGCAAAGGGAAAAAAGGAGCCGGCGGCGCGGGCGTTGTCGTGCCGCCGCAGGCTAGCGGAGAAAGCGGAAGCCGCAAGCGCAAAGGCAAACGCGGAGAAAGCGCGGACAGCGGCTGGGCGTTCGGCGGCGTGGCGGCCGGAGGGCAAGGAAGCGGGAACGGCGGCTCGGCAGCCGAAGGTAAAGGCGGCGCAAAAGCGTTCGGCAGCGCAGCAGCCGGAAGCAAGGGCGGCGCGGACACGGTCGCGCCGGGCGGCGAAGCCGGGAAGCCGGCTCGCGGCAAGCGTAAAGGCGGCGGCATTCATATCGAAGCCGGGCAAAGCGGCGGAGATGCGTACAACGGCTCGCCAAGCGATGCTGGCGAGTGGAGCAATCGGCCGCCTGGCGCAGCCGGCGGGCGGAAAGGCCGTTCGAGCCGCGCAGGCGGCGGGAACGGCGGGGCCGCAGGCAGAAGCGGCGCGGACAGCGGGCGCGCGCCGGGCAAAGGCGCCGGCCGCGCATCCAGCGGCGGCACTGAAGCGGACGGCAGTCGCGAACCGGGCAAAGGCCGGTTCAGCTTCGGTTCCGGCACGGGCGGCTACGGCGGCGAAACGGCGACGTTCTCGCGCAACGGCAACGAGCGTCCGAACAAAGGCCGCTCGGGCGGCAAAGGCAAGCCGGGCAAAGGCCGCGGCTAATACGTCGGCCGAAAAAATCTTACAATCACCGCTAACGGATCGCATGTCCGTTAGCGGCCTTTTTAAGGCGGGTTTTAGAATCTTACGGATCGCATATCCGTTAGACGGCAAAACGGGGCAGTTTGGAGCCGAACTTCGGCGTTTTGCATGTTCTAACGGATATGCGATCCGTTAAAATCGGCAGGAGCCGATTATAGCGCTCTAAGCGTCATCTCGATCCGTTACGTTTCGCCTATGCTCCCCGGCTGCTACTTTTCTTGCCTTTTCCAAAGAGAGCTTGTTACAATTTAGGTAGGTTCAGATTTAGAAGAAGATGCGGGAGGTGAGAAACATGAAGAAGAATACCGAACAGGGTAAGCTGCTGGCTCAGAACAAAAAGGCGTCCCACGATTATTTCATCGAGGACACGTATGAGGCGGGGCTGGTGCTGACGGGGACGGAGATCAAGTCGCTGCGCAAAGGCCGGGCGAATATCGGAGACGCGTTCGCGACGATCCGGGGCGGCGAGGCGTTTATTCACAATATGCATATCAGTCCGTTCGAGCAGGGCAATATCAACAATCCTTCCGATCCGACGCGCACGCGCAAGCTGCTGCTGCACAAGGTGCAGATCCGCAAGCTGGTCGGGCAGTCCAAGCAGGAAGGTTACACGGTCGTGCCGCTGAAAGTCTATGTGCGCAACGGTTACGCCAAGCTGCTAATCGGTCTCGGTAAAGGTAAAAAGCAGCACGACAAACGCGATACGGCCGCCAAGCGCGATGCGCAGCGGGATATCCAACGTGCGCTCAAGTCGCGTCAGCGGTAGATACGGACTCGCTCTCTTGTTTGGCAAAGGGCGAGCCCGGGTAATCTATCTTTGCAGCGCGAAATATGTTATAATCTAAGTCTATGGGAAATGCTGCATCCTCCCATAAGCGGTCCTTTCTTTTATGGAGGGAAAGGCTGCGCGAACTTTGGACAATGCGACTCGTGCTTGGAACCTTGTGGTTCTTTGAACGACGTCCCTTTAATCCGGAAGTTCCCTTTTACGGAAAATGCACGCCGGCTTCGATCTTCGAAGGGCGACGGTTTTCCCATCAGGGGGCGTTTATGGATTCGACGGGGGTAGTTCGGGCATGGGTAGCGGGTAGTGGGGACGCGTCCGCTTTACTAACGCTAAAGCCTATTAAATGGCAAACAACAAAACAACTACGCTTTCGCAGCCTAAGAAACTGTGATGCGTGCTCTCGCTCAGCATCGCCCATGTGCCGGGATGAGGGCCCAACCTATAGTGGGATACGCCGGCTAGTCTCCGCCTGGGGGTAGACGGAAGAAGACAATCAGGCTGACCCGAAGGGAATCCGGTTACGGGGAGTTCCTAGGGTGACATCAAAACCGTGACTACACCCGTAGAAGCCTATGCTGCGTTATCTTCGGACAGGGGTTCGACTCCCCTCGCCTCCATATGTACGATCAGTGAGACCGCCTGAAAAGGCGGTCTTTTCTGTGTTTTGTAGATGATTAAGGGGTACATTGCGGTTGGAAAGGCTTGATACATAAGGGATTGAAGCGATTGGTGTTGACGTAACCAGTGACAGTCACTGATGGTGTTCATTGTGCTCTTATAAAATAAGCTAAGTACTTTGTATATTTTGATTACGCAAATTAAAAAGGTCAGGAATATATTCCCGACCTTTGATTTCATGCTAATAATCCAGTAGCTTGTTGAATTTGTTTAGTGAGATTGGCTATTTCAGCTTCCCTATCCCACATTAAACTTGAACGTCCTGCTATTATCATTTCTGACTTCAATAGGACTTCTTCTTGGTTATACATATATTTAAATTGAAGTGGTTCACCTGTCTCCTCGTCTTTGCAATACATGTCTACAATGATTAATTGATCTCGTTTATAAAGAGAAACTTCATCATAGTTTGCTTCGCTGATATTGTTTGCCAACACAAAAGGAGGAATCCCTTTGTTGGCAAGAACATGTGCTAACTTTACCTTTAATTCTTGCACATTAAGCAATTGTTACCCTCCTTTAAGTTAATAAACTTAATTTTAAAGTCTTTCGGCTAAATATGCTACATGTTTTTCAGCAAGGGGACGTGCATTTTTGAAGTCAGCAATAGACCATTGTTTTCTTGGATATCCGATTGCTCTAAGCAGTTGTTCGTTAATGATTTTAACGCATAGGCCGTCTAAAGCAAGCTGTGTATCTCTATGATAACCTAGCTTTGTGGCAATTTCCTCTGCCTTTCTTTTAGGGTCGAATCCCTTTGTAGTTAAAATTTCAGCAATTCCATTTTCAATATATGTTCTTAGCTCTTGACGGCGTTCTTTTAATTCAAGATCAGGTCTTTTTGACTTGGTAATATCTTCGAATGTAGATCCTTCAATAAGCTTAATCATTTCGTCAGTAACTGAGATGCCCTGTAACTTCAAAGCTTCTAAGGCATTTTCAGTTTTACTTTTACTCTGACGGAGTGCTTCTTGGTACTCTTCTAATATTGTTTCATCACCAACAAACGTTCTTAACTCTTCTCTAAAACTTTCTGATTGGTTAGCTTCTCCAACATTTAATTCGGAACGTTCTTTGCCATCAGGATTTTCGTCTGATTCATCCTTTTTAAATAACTTTTCTAAATGATCAATTATTTCAGCTTTTTGTTGCTCTTTGCTGTAGTATTTCCATAACTCTTCCAAGCCTAACGCATTGTGATATACAAGGTGTGCGATATTATCTATTGCTGCGTCTTTTGCATCTGGAATCGAACGTAATGCTCTTCCTGCAAATTGAGCATAAGCCGATAAGCTTTTAAATGGTCGGAAAATCGCAGCTATAGATATATAAGGGTGGTCATATCCTTCTCCAAGCATTCCTACGTTGACAATCGCGTGAGTACGGTCATTGTGAAAATCTAATTTTTCTCGATCTTGATCGACGGGTTCCATGTCACTATGAATAATTGATGTTGGGCATCCAGCATCTTGATATATTTTCTTTATTTCTTGTGCATGTGGAATAGAACAGGCGACAGCAATGATCTTATGCGGAATTCCTGTTGCTTCTCTTTTCTCGTTCATGATTTTCAAGCTTCTTTCAACAACAGATTCACTACATTGTTTAGAGTAAGCTACAGTCCTCTCCACCCACTCGCTATCTTTTAAATTCAGTACTTCTTCTAAAGGTACATCGTCATCGACACCGTCTACTTTGAACGTCAATTGATCTGGAATGAACTCTTTTTTTACTAGTTGTTTTACATATCCATTTACCATTGCTCGACTTAAGGGATACGAATAGATATCTTCAGCAAAGATCTCTCTTTTATCAGATCTGAATGGTGTACCTGTTATCTTAACGATCTTTGCTGCATCAAAATATGCTTCCATTTCAATCCAAGATGTTGCAGGAGAATGGTGTGCTTCATCAATAATGATCATGTCAAAGAAATCTTTTGGAACTTTGTTGAGTAGAGAACTTGCGTTGTGTGGTTGTAGGCGATGAATATTAGTGATGACTATCTTGGCTTGCTCTAATGTTTTTGTATCTCCTTCGTATTCAATTACCTCTGGCAAGTTGCTTGGGATACTTATCACTTTTCGATTCCACCAAAAATTGTGTTCGTATCTAGGATCAAGGCTATCGGTAACAGTAGTGCGAATTGTTCTGTTTGGAGTAACGATAAGGACTCTTTTTTCAGCTATACCATAAGGTAAAATAGCCATTAGCCCCGTTTTGCCTACGCCAGTGGGTAGAGTAACTAAAGCAGGTTTATGATCTAGCGGAGACTCGAAATACTCTTTCACCCTCAAATATCCTTGGATCTGAGGCTCTCTGAGGTTAGGGTTGCCTTCGATATTCGCAAACGTTTCTTTGAAATACATATAAAACCTCCAACATTTCGTTTTGTTAAAATGAATTCCACATAGTTATCAAAATTCCTTCTAATAAAGATTTTAAATCCAATTGGGTATTGTAGATGGAAAATGATGATTTTGTTCCTAAGTACCAAGTTTAAAAGAAAAATGCCTGATATTATAGGTACTTTAAGTTGAGTTTTTAAAATTCGTTTAGAAAATTAACTGTTTAACATTCTATATATTGTCCTTTTCCCGATTTTGTAACCATGTAGCACCTTATCCAGCCTTCGGCTCAAGTTTTTCTAAGCTACGCATGCAAAAAGGACAGAAGCAACATTCTCATCGCTTCTGTCCTCTTTTTCAATCTCTACTGTACGCTTAACGTAATCGAATCAGCGAACCATTCTCTTCAACATAATCCTCCGGGTATAGTTGCTCACGAGGGATATCCTCTACGGTTGCTCCATACTCCTCCAACAATATCAACGCATCTTCATTCAGCATCGACTTTGCTAGGTGAACGCCAGCGTTAGGATCGGCTCCATATTGGATCAAGGTCTGAATCATGTGGATTTGGTCTTTGGCTATAGCCGTTTGCAATCCGCTGGTCGCATCTGCACCGTAATCTAGCATGAGTTGAACTAGAGTTACATCTCCGTTGTCGATTGCATCATTAAACGCCATTGGATCGTCTTGGGGTTGAACACCGTTCTCCAGCAACAATTGTACCATCGGAAAAGGATCGTCATTGTAGTTGATCGCCAACGATAGATTGCCTACAGCGATTGTATCTGCACCGCTTGCGTAATCGGCTGCGATGTTTGGAGATTCTCCTTGTTGGATTAGCCGTTGTACTTCGTCCAAGTTTCCTTCTTTGACAGCCGCATTTAATTCCGTATACATACCGCCGTTATATGCACTTGTTTGTGAAGATGATGCGGACTGCGATATTAAAGTCTCAATCGTGTCGCTGCAAGCGGACAATGTCATGCTCAGCAACATCAACAATCCGATATTCAACCACACCTGTCTTTTCTTCATCATTGTGCCTCCGTTAAGTTAACATGTTGCTGCAACAGCTGCTGAAATGTTGTGCGGCTTGTAGTAACCGTAACGCAGAATGTCGTCTTGGATCTTCGTAGACATAAACAGCAGGGTACCCGCGATAACCAGCAACACGATACCGATCAGCACATGCTTTCCTCTTCTTCTCACAGCGGCGACGATAATATAAACGATGCTAAAAAGCTGAGTAATGCCGCCGATGATCTTTAAGATGAACGCGATCATTGTCATTTCCAACATGTATCCCTCACTTCGATTGTTGTATGGAGTTGTCCGTCATTAGATCTCGTTGCACAATTCGATGTCAAATCACAGGTTGATTCTGCGGATGGAATAGCTATTCGGATCATAGAAAAGGATATTTCCGTTCGCATCGAAGTTGAGCTGCTGCATTTGATTGATCGGTGTGCCGTCGTTGTAGGTCAAGTCATCACCGTTTACGAATGTTTTCATCCGCCCATCGCTTCCCATCTCGTAGACGGTATTCACTTGAGTCATATATATCTTGCTGTTGTAGCTGCCTGCACTATCAAAACCCATACGATCATATTCAATTACTTTTTCTGCTTTGACCGGGAAGCGTTGAAGATTATAAAGCTTACTGCGTCCAAACACATAAACGTTGTTTTCGGTTGCATATGCAGCAGCGATCGGAGCGTATCCATAAGAGGAATTTGAAATATCAATGATTCCGTTGTTATGGCTGCTTGCAATCAAGTCTACTTGGGAGCCGTTAAGCTTTCCTTCATACATGTAGGACTCGTCCCAATCATTGCTTCCGTATAACACGGTATCAGCATCCGGGAAAACGACGAAGTTCATATAATGTGGATTGGCACTATTGAGGTCGTATGCAGCTACACTGACGGTACCGGTTATATCATAAACGAATGTGCCTGGAGAAGTATTAGCCGTTCCTGTTGCGGTCAGATACACTTTGTTGCTGGCTGCATTATAGGCGAGTTTATGCGGATTAATACTTGAGTAATCGTAGTGTTTGGCATTCCCATCTGCATCTTTGTAATCCCAGTTGAAGCTTTGATCAATGGTTTTAAAAGTTTCGACAGTGCCGTTAGAGGTATTGAATTTGTGAATCTTTTTGTTTGCGGAATCTAGGAAATAGATGTTGTTGTCCTTGTCTACAACCATACTGTCGATCTTGTTGATCTTCGCTGTCCGCACAGGTCCATCTACATCGCCTGCTGTTGATCCGCCCACTAGCGTTTCTACGGTGAACTTTGTTGAAGGTGTTGTTGTCGGCGTAGATGAATCTGTTGGTGTATTCGGGGTTGATGTAGTTGGAGGTGGCGTAGAAGGTTGAGCAGGTGTTTTTGTGTTTTGTCCGCCACCGATTTCCTTATTGTCGTTTCCATACTGATAGGCACGCCAAAGCATAACAGTGGCTTCCGCACGAGTGATTGTTGCTTGCGGACGGAACGTTTCATCTTGGAATCCGGATACAAGTCCGTTTTCAACCGCTAATGCAACATAGTTCTTTGCGGATTCGGATATGCCGTTGTAGTCGCTAAACATAGCTTTGATTGTATTTTGATCCGGCAAACGGTTGGCATCGTAACCTTTCAATTTCACCAATGCGACGGCGACATCTTCACGCGTTGCAGGTGCGGATGGGTTAAAGATGTATTTATTGTCTGTGGTACGATAGCCAGTCATATAGTCTTTCACGGCTTCCACAAATGGAGAGGCCCAGTTGGTTGCAGGAATATCAGAGAATGAGGAATAATTCACTTTCTTTGGTGTAACACCAGAAGCAGCAATCATGATCTTGGCGAATTCCGCTCGTGTAATCGTATTGTTCGGTCTAAATTTACCGTCTGGATAACCGCTAACAACATTGCGATTTACCATTTCTGAGATGTACGTATTGGCCCAGTGTGTGGATGGCAGGTCTGTGAATGCAATGCTTTTTGGCGTTGTATCCGCAGCTTGCCACTCTTCACCATACGTCGGAAGTGCTGCCGATACCGATGTCGTTGCCATACATGCTGCTGTGATTGCGGCTACAGTCGTACCTATGAATAATCTTTTAAACATTTGTTTTCCCCCTAAAAATGAATAGTCTGGATTTATAGATAACGATCAACAGGGATATTTTACTACATGATACTCTAAAGGTCACTTATAAGTTTATATTTAATGAACTATAATGGTGTTATTCTATTCTCTGCTCTCTTCTACCCTTGAGGTAGAGGTGATTTGATGTCGGAGTCTGAGTTTGTGAAATTAGTGGGCGACAAAGTAAGGCTGATCCGCAAAGCAAGAGGAATGACGCAGGAAAAGCTTTCTGAGTTATCGGGGTTGAGCGAAAAGTATCTATCCGATACAGAAAGAGGAATTCGCAATATCTCTTTGGAGTCACTGGAGAAAATCATGAAGGCATTGAAGGTTAAGCCTCATGAATTATTCCTTTATACAAATGATCGTCAAGCAGATAAGCAGGAGATGATGGAGAAGTTTGTTCCTTTGTTAGCAGATCGGGAACTACATGAAATTCGTTTTCTATTGAAGATTGTGCAGGAGTTTGTAGATACATTTGAACAAGGCCAACAAAAATCGTCGTAGGGCAAAAAAATTGCAAATTTCCCCGGAGTACCCCGCTTTATATAAAAGAAGGGTACCCTGTCCGTTTCACGCCCCACCCCTATTTATAAGGCCCGCTTTCTACTGGATATGCAGTAGGAGGCGGGCCTTTTTTTGTTGTTGCAAAAGTGGGTAAGTCTGCGTAATTTGTTCACTTGTTTGAGGAGGAGGTGATACAACCGCATAAAGTTTGCATACAAGAATCACTGTCCTGCTCCGGGTTTGGAGCGGGCTTTTTGCTGTTGCCTGACAGAGAGCCTATTAGCGGCTGTGAGAGGATGCCGGACAAAGGAGATGAATGCAGATGGCTGTTAAGAAAAGCTTGCCTGTAGCGATGGAGGAACTGCTGCGGCAGTTGGTTGTGAACGGAGACATTCGTATGGCTGGAACGGTGCTGTATGCCTATTGCCGTCGGAAGTACCAGGCAAATGATGAGACGGCTGCACGCTGGATGGTGGCTTATTTCCGCCGTGAGTTTCCGCAAGAGATGGAGAGACATGCCAGCAAATTGTCGGGATTGTAAGGCTAAGAAATGAAGGAGAAAAAGAAAATGACATTTGAGTTTTTGAAAAGAAGCGAGGAAAAAGAATACTTGGGCTATTGCGAGCGAAAAGGGTTCGTGTATTCGGTATGCAAGGGCGAAGGTCGGTATGAGATCGTGGCATTGAACGACGGAGATGTAGAAACGTTGATCGCGTATGTCGTACGGCAAGAAAACGGTCCACTGTGAGCTGCTGTTTGGCTTCTGCTGGTGTTGTAGAGAAACAGAGTGAACTTCTTTTACAAAAAGAAAAGGCCGCCCACGAAGGCGACCGAGGTAAATAAGCTGGCTTCATCATAACCTAAATATTCAAAGCACTCAAGGGGAGATCACATTGATCTTCCCTGTTTGCATGTTAAAGGAGAATGGAAAGCATGAACGTTCAAATGCAGATGATCCGTCCAGTGTTTGCAAAGGCTATCGGTCAGCAAAAAGACTCAGCCGTTGTAATCGCACTTTTTGAAAATTACGCTACGCTTACGGAGTTGATGAATACATCAGAACACGAACTCACTCGCATCAAAGGTATCGGCCCTGCAATGGCTCGTCGGATCTTGGCGACCCTTCAACTCACTCAAAAAATCAATGCACCCGTCTATGGTCAACGTTACGTTATTCGCAGTCCAAAAGACGTCGCTGATTTGTTGATCCCCGAGATGAAATGGCTGACGCAGGAACACTTTGTGATCCTCACACTCAATACTAAGAACATCTTGATTGGATCGCCTCACACAATCTCTATAGGTTCTCTAAACGCCGCGATTGTGAAGCCGCTAGATGTATTCAGAATCGCTATACAACGCTCAGCGGCGTCAATCGTTTGCGTTCATAATCACCCGAGTACAGACCCTACTCCGTCGCAGGAAGATCGGAATGTTACGGCTCTGCTTGTGGAAGCAGGGCGGCTGATGTCGATTGAAGTATTGGATCACGTTATCATCGGCGGTGATTCGATGTATTCGATGAAGGAGAATGGGTTGATGTAAGTACAATTAGCAAATAATTAGATTAACGTCCAAGAAGCCGCCTGTTAATGATCAGCTCTTTGGACGTTAATCATCCCAGCATATCTCCTGCTCATCGAAGTTGCATATTGAGTTGTTGTCCAAAGTTAAAAGATGTAGCGACTTGTTAGTATGCTTGGTTTGGTGGAGCATTTCTTTTAACAAAGTGTTGTTTCTTTTAAAGCTGCTTTTTGATTCTCGAATCCTTGTTTCAGCCTCGCCGAATTCTGCTAATTGATATACAAATGCAATTAACGAGTTTTCTCGTCGTTTATTTAAGCCAGCTGCTCTAATTGTTTGATGTAGCTTTTTTGAGTCTGAAGCTAGAATCACATGTTGCTTTTGTAGATCAACAAGACCTTTATTCAAAATACTATGAGCAATCTGTCGATTTAAAAGGTCTTCTACTAAACGCTTACCATTACTGTGGCGGTAAAGTTCTTTTGTTGATAATTCAACTTCGTATCTAAGAATCCCAGCGGCTTTCTTCAAGATGCTGGGATGATGTGTCGCTTGACTATGTTGTTTTACTTCACTGTACTTATCGTATATTTTTTCTTTGCGAGTTTTAGCTGACCAAACAACGGTTTCTACAACGTTGCTTCCTTTCTTGTAGTAGGATTGCTTTTTGTATTTAGAGCGACTTGAATTCGAATAATGCTGAAGATATTCTTGCACCTGCTTTCCGACATCAAAATTCTTACAAGCATGAAGTTTTAAAACTGTCCACGTTTGGATTGGTGGGATAGCCTTTATAGGCAAGTTTAAATGTTTTGCTACGTATCTGCGTAATTTCTTGTAGAAAAGCTCAATGTCTATGTCTTGAAGTTCATCTACGTTGTTGTTGTAAAGAAATTTAGGTATAGAAACTTCAACTTTTATAAATGCGGTGTGGGGATCATTCTCAGAGTGCGAGTAGAGAATATAGGGAAGGCCTGAGCTATTGTTTTTTCGACGAAGTGTTTTAAAGGTGCTTGTATAGTCAGCAGCATTGTTATGGTTAATGTTAACTCCGGTACGTCCCCAAGCAATTGTATCCAGATGGGCTTTACTTATTGTAGGTACAGAACATCTTAATGATATTGTATCGAACATGTTTATACACCTTCCTTAAAGGCCCTTTAACGGACCACTTGTCCCACGTATTACAGGCGAAAGCTAAAATAATAAACTCATTGTACAATAATTTATCGAAATTTGAATATGTATTGAAAAATAAATTATCTGAGTTATCATAAAAATAATACGACTTGAAGGAGCAAACTAATGAATGATGACAATGCAATCGAATTGGCTTGGAATGATTACGCGGAGTTGAGTGCGTTGAGTATCGGCGGAAGAGTTAGATATATACGCAATATTTTGCTGAAGACATACGGAAGAGAATATAGTGGGAAAAGTTGTGCCAACCGCATTGGTGTATCTCAATCTAATCTTGTACATCTGGAGAAAAATGCTCAGGATATTCCTTCAAAAACGTTACGTGCAATCAGCATAGACTTCAATGTACAGATGGACATCTTCTTTGATGACTTTTATGAAGATGAATATGTGCCGATCGTAATTCGGCCACGAAGTTCAAAAGTGCAACAACATGCAAATAGCGTTTTAGTGGACATTGAAGATGGAGCTAACAATGGAGATCCAAGCGAAGAAAACGAGTATGTCCTCATTACAGTCGCATACTTGAAGGCAAAGAATGGAGATCGGAGACTTATATTTGAGACTAGATCCAATCAAAGATACACGCGAGAGCAGACTGCTGTTGTCCTAGCTTCTATTATGCAGACAGTAGAAGGCATGGATTTTGTAGTTGATCCGAAAGAAGCACTCTCAAAGCTCGAAGTTGCATCGTCTACTACACCAATATCGCAAGCTTACAAAGCAATCACAAAGTATGATGTAGAAGAACTGTACGTCTGGATTCCGAATAGAGCGTTTAATGAAAATACAGAGCATTTAAACGAAATAGGAAAGGAATACACAAAACGATTAGCTAAATAGCCTTACGAATAAACATATATGATTTTAGAAGCCCGATCTTCTCCTGAAGATCGGGCTTCTTTGCGTTGCAATCATTTAATCTGCAATTTCTCGAAAGGAGGTGATTCAAGTGTAGCTGATAGCGTGCATCATTTTGTCGTTGTCGTTGTCGTTGTCGTTGTCGTTGTCGTTGTCGTTGTCGTTGTCGTTGTCGTTGTCGGAAATGCCTCACTCATCAAACAAGGAGAATATACAAATGAATGTCGTAACCTATCTTCGCGTATCTTCGGAACAACAAGCAGAACGCGAACTTTCAATTCCCGCACAACGAGATGCATTACAACGCTATGCAGATGAACGCGGATGGAACATCGTTGCAGAATACGTTGACGAAGCTCGATCCGCAAAAACAGATGAACGCCCTGCATTTCAACAAATGATTGGCACCGCACAAAAAGCAAATAAAACTTTTGAAGCCATTGTTGTTCATAAGTTTGATCGTTTCAGTCGTAGTCGTGCAGATCATGCAATCTACAAAGCTTTGCTCAAGAAACAAGGCGTTGCTGTTGTATCTGCATCTGAACCGATTGAAGCAGATACGCCTCATGGATTTCTGTTGGAGTCGATGCTTGAAGTCATCAGCGAGTTCTACAACGTTAACCTACGCCATGAGACGCTGAAGGGGATGCGTGAGAACGCCGCTCAAGGCTTCCATTGCGGCGGCAGGGTACCCTTTGGCTATCGACGTATTCAGATCGGTAGGAAGGTCATGTACGAGCTGGGAGAGCCAGAAGAAGTCGAAGTGGTTCGCCAAATATTTCAAATGGCCGCAGCAGGACACGGAGGTAAAAGAATAGCGGGTGAATTGAATCGACAATCTGCTATCGCAGGTAAACGTTGGTCGCCATCCACAGTCCTTTCGATTTTGGCAAATCGGGTCTACATTGGACAACGTGTATGGAATAGAAAGAAGAATGCAGACGGTAAACGCAATGAAGTTTCGGAATGGGTAATAGCGGAACATGCTCACCCTGCCATTGTCGATCAGAAACTTTGGGATGCAGCACAATCTTCATTGATGCAAAGAAAGCAACGCAAGAACAAATAATCTTGTTTGATCGCAGGTATGCCATCACGGTGTACCTGCTTTTTTTATGCCCAAATTTAAGCTTAAGGAGCGATGTTCAATGAAGGTAGCCATTTATGCACGAGTATCATCAGATCGTCAGGCGGAGAAAGAACTTTCTATTCCGGCACAGGTTAAAGCGATTCAACAATATTGCTTAGAGAAAGAATGGACAATCACACATCAGTTCATTGAAAAAGGTCGCTCGGCTAAAACCGATGAACGGCCAGAATTTCAGAAGATGATTGCTTTGGCTAAACGCTCGAACCGTCCATTTGATGCCGTTGTCGTACACAAATTTGATCGTTTTTCTCGTAAACGCGACGATCACGTGATTTATAAAGCTCTGCTCAATCAACATGGAGTCAAAGTCATTTCAGTTACGGAACAAACGCAGTCCGAAACTCCACAAGACATGCTGCTGGAAGGAATGTTAGAAGTCATATCAGAATTTTTTAATGCGAATCTGGCTGTCGAAGTTCGTAAGGGGATGACACAGAATGCGAAGCAGGGCTACAACAATGGCGGCACGCCGCCTTATGGTTATCGTACTGAACACTTGGCTTTAGGTCATCAGAAAACGAAGGCTGTTTGGGTACTGGGACCACGTGAAGAGATTGAGACGATCCGATGGATGTTTCATCAATATGCCTACGAAAACACGGGCTACAAGAAAATCGCATCTATGCTCAATGACCAAGGTATTCCTACACAGAAAGGAGGCAAATGGTCGGCGACAACAGTACGTGCGATGATCCACAACGAATCATACTTAGGTCGCAAGATATGGAACAAGCAAGATTATCAGACCAAAGGCAACAAGTGGAGAGATCGCTCGGAATGGGTCATCACGGAAAATGCACATCCAGCCATCGTTAATGAAGAATTATTCAATCGTTGTCAGCAAAAAGCAAAAGAGCGTCACAACGGTGGCGGTGTCGTACATCGGGAGAGTCAAGTAAAGAAGAGTTCTCCATTTTGGCTCAGAGGCATATTTTGCTGTGAGAAATGCGGATCGCGGATGGTAGGCAATTCAACGGCGACAACGAAAAAATATGGCGGTCAGAGATATTACGTTTGCGGCGGGTATATGCGGAAAGGCAAAGAGTTCTGTCCGTATGTGAGTTGGAGAAAAGAACGCATTGAGCAAATTGTAACGAATAAGCTGAGAAGTGTGCTGCTGCGGCTTACATTCGACAATCGGCTTGAAGAAGAGATTCGGAAATATCATAGCGATGCGAACAGACATGTTTGGACTGAGAAGGCTAACTTAGAATCCGAAGTTGCCTATTTGGCTCGTCGGATTAGTCAACTGGAAGAAGAGCTTAAAAGTGGCGTCGGTAAGGTATACTACGTAGACATGTTGGAGGATTTAAAGGGAGAGTTTGTTGTTAAACAAACTGAGCTGGACAAAATCAAAGAATCATATAGCGAATTGGATTTATCAGAAGAAACAGTGAAATCGCTGATGCATGATATTCGGGTGATGATTGGAATGCTGGATGATGAGGTGCAAAATCCGCAGTTGATGAATGAGTATGTGAAGAAGTTTGTGTCTGAAGTTACTGTGCATCGGGAGACCAAACATGTGTATATCACAGTTGAATTGCGGGGCGATCAGAATGTGTGGTATCAGAAAATGGTCGTTGTTGCTTTAGGGTAATGTACTTATTGGATTAGTTTTAGTTAGAGTACATTTCAAATGGCTTCTGTGTCTAAAGAAAGCATGAAAGAACATGATCAACAAGCTTCTTACAAAGTTGTTATGCAATCAGTTGGAGGAAGAAGTCAGATTGAACCACTCTGATCAGCATTTTTATTCAGTTTCAGCAAGTCACGAATTTTGAAGTGGAAATTGGATTTTTGCATAAGTGGATATAGACGTTTGAACAAGATATACGAAGCAGAAAAGATAACAAAATACGATACGATTAAAGAGGCGATCGGTAATGTTGTGATTACGTAGAGTACATTGCGTCGGGAAGTACGATATGCAAATGTTGATTGGTCTGTTAGAATGCAAAGTGTCGAATCCGCAGCTGTTGAATCAATGGGAATTGATATCTTAGGTGAATGCAGAAAGGGTAAAAATTAACGGGCAATGATCTAGTAGTGAAAATCAAAAAGTTGTTGAAAAACAATTCATTTAGAGAGTTTTAAATGAATTTATTTAAGATTATATAAAAGCCAAGCTGAATGTAGCTTGGCTTTTATATAGTTTACAAACAATAGAGGAAATGACGTGTTTGGTATAGAATATATTTTCTATATTATGGTCGAATTCATGGGAAAAGTTATTATGAATACTCAGGTTGAAGAAGTCTCAGATTAAAACTTTTTATTGGAGTATCCCAAATGTGAAGAGGTAATAGGAGCAAAACGAATAAGAGCAACTATTATATGAAAGGAGGGACAGCCACTTTTTGAATTGTTACAGTAGTTATCTATTAAACATAAAAAGAGGAGAATTTCATGAAATATTCATTTTACTTTGATGAGTCTTTTCACGATAGAAAAATAAAGAATAACAATGGGAAAGTAAACATACATGTAGAGAATTCTAGTGACTCTTATGTTGCTGTTTTTGTAGGAGGAAGTAATGAAAAGGTACACAATTTAAAGATTCATTTTGCTGAGTTTGAAAAGAGAGCAAATAAAATATTTCAGATAGAAGAAGAAATTAAAGCGACTACTATTGCCAAGAAAAATTTTAAGTATGGTATCAAATCATTTAATAAAAATACATTATCCATTTACAAAGATTTTTTCGATATATTTGATAACGACACCTACATTTATGTGAATATTTGTAGTAAGACTGCTCAAGTGATCGAAATCGTATTTCAACAAGTTGATTTTGAAGAAATAGGCTTAATTAAAGAAGCTTTTTTATATTCTATAACAAAATCATTAAACAATTATAGATTCAGTAATGTGTTTGAAGAGTTGTTTAATAGCGAAAGTTTAAACGACAAAAAGATTATTCAGGAACTTATTGAAAGTTATTTGAAAGTAATTAATTCAAGTAATGATTCACGGAAAAAAAGATTAGAACGAAATGCACTTATACAACTTGTCTCGGTGCTCAATTTGATTGATAGCAAGCTATGTATAGCTACGGAATATGCATTTAATTATAATATTGTTTTCGATTCATTTAATGAATATATAAAAACGAAATCATTTTTTTCAAAGGATATCGACTTATACATCGATAATGAAACCAATACTTTAAAGGCAGCATATGAGAATGATTACTTTAATAGCATCATTAGTGTCGATTCAAAAGAATCACAAGGAGTACGAATAAGCGATTGGTTAAGCAATTTTATAGGAAGAATGATTAAGGCTCTGTATGACGATCTGAAAGAACCAACTATTAATGAGCTTACTGAAATTGAATCTTATAATTTCGCAGAGAAGAAACTTTTGAGTCAAGAATGGTTTGAACTCAGTGAAAAGCATTTTAATCTTTATAAATTAATTGCTTTATTTTTAGAAAGCTCTCGAAATCAATTCTTCTGGTCCTTTTATTTTGATTATTGTTTAATTTTTAGAGCCCTTCTAAATTATTTTAGTAATTTTTCTTCGTTTGCAGAATATAAACAGCAAAAATCTAATATGCATCCAGAATATTTCAATACGCACTTATGCAATTTAATCAATGAAGCATATGATGATTTTGAATGATTTTTTATAAGAAATGTGTGCAAGCTCAGTAACACATTTTCTTCGTTTCTTATTTTTCATAGTCTATATCCTTTAAGGGGTTGAAATTATGATCGAGAATGTTTCTACTGAAATAAAAATTCACCTTAATCAAATTACTGAAAGCTTAAAAGCGAATCGTTGTGCAATACTTGTAGGTGCTGGTTTTAGTAAAAATGCAGACAGAGGCTCATTATTTGCTCCTACATTCCCTACATGGAATGAATTGGCAGATGAATTCTACGAGAAATTGTATTCAAATAAACCTCAAGGACCCCAATATTTGAATCCTCTTGCATTAGCCGAGCAAGTTGAAGCCGCTTACGGACGTCCAACACTAAATCAAATTCTCATTTCACGGATCCCTGACACTCAATACAGTCCGTCCCAATTGCATGTGAAGCTTCTTAGTCTTCCTTGGAAAGACGTGTTTACAACTAATTATGATACTTTACTTGAGCGTGCTTGTAAGGACATCACAATTAAACGTTTTAATGTAATCAATTCGAAAGAGGATTTAGTATCAAGTTCTGATGCCCCTCGAATTATTAAACTGCATGGTACTTTCCCGTCTCACCGCCCGTTTGTCATTACGTCTGAAGATTACCGTCGTTATCCTAAAGATTTTGCTCCATTTATAAATACAGTACAACAATCTTTGTTAGAAAATACCCTTTGTTTGATTGGTTTTTCAGGAGACGATCCTAACTTCAATCAGTGGGTTGGTTGGATTCATGATAATTTAGGCTTGGAAAATTCACCACAAATCTATCTATTTTCTCATGAAGAATATTCGCATGCTCAGAAAAAACTTTTAGATCGTAAAAAGGTTGTTATTTTAAATATTTCTCCTTTTGCATCTGATAGAGGTCCAAGAGAAAAATATGAAGGTCTACTTGATTATCTCTCAAAAAGCATTAAAATTGCTCAAGTATCTTGGCCTGATCTTAGGATTATAAATTATGAAGATAAGTTAGATACATCAAGCCTTATTAGAATGCTACAAGAAACACGTAAGAAATACCCTGGTTGGCTTGTCTTACCGCACACTATGCGAAAAACTACTTCATTTTTAAGGGAGTTAATTGAAAAGAGGCTTTTATTGCTCTTAAATGAGCCTCATATAGAAGAATTGATCTTATTATACGAGTATGATTGGATCAGAGAGAAATGTTTGCGTCCGCCTTTTCAATGGGAATTGAAAATTTATTCAAAAATACTTGAGAGACATTCAATAAATTCTAGTGAAGAAAAGAAAATGATTTTTTCAATACAACTATCTCTTTTACGAGATTTACGTGAAAGTGGTGATTTTGAAGGGTGGAATAAATTATTTAATGACATTAAAAGCTTTAAAGATACAGCTGATGAAGAACAATTAAATAGTTTTCTATACGAGCGTTGCCTGTTTTTTATGTTCACTTTTCAGTATGAAAACTTGAAAGAGAGCCTTTCGAATTGGAATGTTAATGAACAATCTCCAGCTTGGGTTTTACGAAAAGCAGGTCTATTAGCTGAGCACAATGACTTAGTTTCTGCTCAAGAACTTTTGCAATCATCACTTGTCTTATTAAGAAAGCAACTTCAAAATAATAATCAAAATTTATTTTTACTTTCCCATGAAAGTGCACTAATGTCTCTTAAAAACTATATTGAACATTCCATATCTGCAAGTAGAGGTGAGCTTTATGAACGAAATGAAGAAGAACTTGAACGTCTACAAGCACATAAAAAACTCACTATAGATTGGTATAATGAAAATGAACGTTTTGAATTACTTTTGCAATCTTCAGAACCATCCACTAATCTACAAAATATAAAGCCAGCTTTTGATTTTGGGAGAAGAATTTCAACTTTTAAAACTGGAGAAGACAACAACGTACTCAATGCTTACGCCTTTCTCCGTTTTCGTGAAAATACAGGACATCCGTTTAGAATTAATAATGTCACAAACAGTGACAAAACAGCAATTAAAGCTACAAAGCTAATATCTTCATATTCTTGGTCTACAGTAATCCTTGTTCGCACAAATAAAGTAGATGCTGTTGAATCTGTATTATCGCGATCTGAATTATGTCTAATGCCTGCGTCAAAAGCAGACGAGTTAAGTCTCAGCTATTTAGATGCACTCAAACGTACTATTAGAGAACTAAGTGTTACGAAAGACTATACCGATAAAAGTTTTGTAGAATTTTCAGCAGAAGTTTTACCTCAGCTATTATCACAATTTTGTTGTAAATGTACTATATCTGTTCTTGATCAAATGCTTAAGCTTCTACTTGAGATTTATAAGAGTGATTATATTTTAAAATACCCAAAAGTGAACCTATGGTTAAGACGATTAGTTAAGGCTTTCACTTCAGAGCAACGATTTGAAAGAAGAGCGGTTCTTCTGCAATTCCCTTATGTCTCAAAATCTATTTCAATGGAAAAGTTCCCGGATCCAACAGATTTTTTTGAAATACCTTTAAATAAGCCTACCTTTTTAATTGAAGTTATACCTGAGACAAGAAATGCTTTTGAAGCGATTGAATCTGAATCCGATTTTAAATTAATGGCACTTCGAAGATTAGCAATACTCTCTTGTAATGGTTGGTTAACTCAAGAACAAGAAGAGGTTTTAGGCAATTTACTTTGGGGAAAGAATCTTGTATTTCAAGAACCGCTTGTTCTAAGTCTCAGTGCGATGTTACCTAGTCCATCTAATATTAAACCCAAAGAAATTATAAGAAAAAAATTTATTGAAGATTTAGAAAAAGAACAAGCAAATCCATTAACCATTTATGAGAAAAATTTTAATACGTTACCATCTGAGATTTTTTCACAAGTATTTATTGCAGAAGATATGGCTACACTTTTACCATTCTTCGAAGCAGAGCAAGAAATGCATATTGATCTATTAAAAAAACCACATTTATTCAGTAACCAACGTGATCAAAGAGGTAAAGTACACGCACTTGCCGAAAAATTATTCGGATTGCTTATTAATTTAAATGATTGGACTCCTTCAAAAGAAGAACAAGAAATCATGGCAAGGATTTTGGTAGAATTAAAAGATAATCAGTTATCTCATATAGGGTTAGATCTTTTATGGGCTAAAAAATGTGATGAGGATGTTAATGTAAATAAAACTATAAATTCTTATATGTTCTTTGGGAGCATTCATCAAAAAATTTCTTTGTACAACACTGCAATTAGAAGTATCGAAAATAAACAGCAAGAATTGATGAATGAATCAGAAGTTAAAAATCTTCTTAAAATGGTTGCTCAACAAATTCTTTGGCGTAGAGCTGATGAACATCTTACTAACGCAATCAACATGATGTGCAATATAATTCATTTAGAACCAAAGCTTGTTTGTTCTGAAATTGAAGAGTATTTATTAATAGGGCTTGAATGCTTAGAAGAAGAAAGCAATTTTGAAGAAAGTGATACAGAGTTTAGAGTGACTTTTAAAGGGGAATTACGTGTTGCATCTGCTCGATTGTCATATGTAATGAATCACATTTTTATTGGAAAAGGAGAAGAATTACCTGAAGTGTTGTTAAAGTGGAAGGACATATACACAGATCCTAATGAGTTCTCTGAGATTAGAAATATTATAGATATATAAGGAGAGATGAATTGAAATGATTTTTGATACTCATTTAAATAGAGGCATATAGTAAAATTTATTTAGAGTTTTAAAATAATATTTCAAAAAAGAGAGGTTGAAAATGTTTAAAGAATTTGAAATCCAGAAAGGTTATATGTTTGAGTTAAGCTATGCTAACAGGATGGAAGAAAAGCCCTTTATACTTTCTGTACTGAAACAATATAACAAAAACGAGCTTGTTGGTGCTGGCATATATGTCAATAATAATCCGTATAATTTTCAAATGTTACTGTATTTAAATTTTGCAGTAGATACAGAAGAATTTGAAGAGTGGTTGAAAATACATTATTCTGAAAAGCAAAGAAGGTTTAATTATTTTATCGGCGACATCATGGAAGCAATATCAACCAAAGGATATAATATAGCGACTTTTACAGATGAATCTTCTGTAAACAATGCGATCACAGCTGAGCCAAACGAAATTTTTATATTCCCAGACAAAGAAAATTTTCGGGGGCTATGGAACAGTGATGTATTCAAAGATCAGTTGAAAGTTTTTTTATCGCATTCAAGCAAAGATAAGATCATTGTTGATAAGATATTCAATGAACTGCAACTCGAAGGTATTAGGGCTTGGTATGATAAATATGAAATTCGTCCTGGTGATAGCATAGTGGATAAAATAAATGAAGGTTTGGATGAGAGTGATGTAGGTATAATTTGTCTTTCTCGAAATTTCTTGAATTCTTCAACAGGATGGACTAAAAGCGAGTTGAATTTCTTTATACAAAAAAGAATGAGAAGCGGAACTAACAACTTCATATGTTTGAATTTCGATGTTGAATTTGAGGATTTGCCACCACTTGTTCAAGACTATAGATATATCGATATGAAAGATCCGAATGGTTTGAAAGAACTTGTCAAGTCTTTATCTGATAGAGTTAAAGAATAATAATAGACCGCTTTACCAACGCTAAAGCCTATTAAATGGCAAACAACAAAACAACTACGCTTTCGCAGCCTAAGAAACTGTGATGCGTGCTCTCGCTCAGCATCGCCCATGTGCCGGGATGAGGGCCCAACCTAAAGTGGGATACGCCGGCTAGTCTCCGCCTGGGGGTAGACGGAAGAAGACAATCAGGCTGACCCGAAGGAAATCCGGTTACGGGGAGTTCCTAGGGTGACATCAAAACCGTGACTACACCCGTAGAAGCCTATGCTGCGTTATCTTCGGACAGGGGTTCGACTCCCCTCGCCTCCATATGTAAGACAGGAAACGCCCACCGAATGATGGGCGTTTTTGTATGGTTTTGTTTCTCCAAGATGGATCTTTGGTAATGCCCATGTTCGAAAGAGATACAAATAGAAAAGATCCGCAAATCCTCCCAAACAAACTTCTCGAATTTCAATGTAACCATTCCCTATACAAGCTCGTCTAACTACCGCATAAACAAATCTCCAAACAAAATGCAGCGAAAGGAGTTCTTGCCGTGAGCGCGATTATGCGAATGGTGATTCAGACCGACTACGACGGGGCCCAAAAATCGGTCAATGCAGGAAGTTTTCAAGTATCCGCTGTATATGCGTACGATGAAGACGAGTATGAAACAGAACTGACGAGCCGGATCGACCGGAACAAATTTTATCGTTCCGTTCGAGACGTCGCGACAGATTTGGGTTTACATCCCGACAGTCTTGATATTGAAGAAGAATATCTGGAGAAATAGATTGCAAGGCATCTGACCGAAAAGCGGAAATCAAATAGTTAAAACACGTCTGCAAAAATCCGTTTGAAAAGGACGCCGGAGGAATATCCGATTTTCCGTGATATCGTGCATAGCTCGGTCAACTCTTTAATCTTCCGACTAAAATTCCGTTCTTCTCGCCTCCATATATCCGAAGACAAACAGACCGCGAGCATTTCGATGCTCGACGGCCTTTTTTTATCCCTTATACCCTTCCCCTATAACCAGCCATACCTTCTTCGTCTACTCACCTCCGCCCCCAACGATGCTACAATAAAGTGCATTCAATCGTTTCGATCCTATTCGATTACATCATACTTATCAATACGCACACACCCAAGGAGGCACACCCCCATGACCGATAAATTCCAAATCGTAGGCAGCTTGCTGCGCCCTGACGATCTTCTTAAATACAAAACGCAAATCGAACACCGCGACGATATCCAGTACCCGTTCTACCAGGAATTCGAAGGCTACGAGCAGTGCGAAGCCCATGCGATCGACTCCGTCGTGCAGGACCAAATCAAACACGACCTCTCGATCATCACCGACGGCGAGTATTCCAAGTCCATGTGGCACCTCGACTTCGTTTGGGGCTTCGACGGGATCGAGCGCTACATCGCGGATCACGGCTACTTCTTCCGCGACGTCGACGGCACTTCCAAATACGAGACGCGCAAAGACATCGGGCTGCGCATCACGGGCGAGCTGAGCGGCAAAAACCACCACTTCATCAAATCGTTCAAACAGCTCAAAGACAGCGCGGGCGATCGCGAGACGAAGTTGTGCGTACCGTCTCCGTCCCACATCTTCGGCGAGCTGTCTTGGTCGGACAATATCGGCGGCACGGACTCGGTCTACAAAGACGCCAAAGAGTTGAAAGCCGGGCTCGTTAAAGCGTACAAAGAGTTCGTGCAGGACTTCGCGGACGCGGGCGGAGAAATTCTCCAGTTCGACGACTGCCTGTGGGAGCTGTTCGCCGACGACAACCCGAACTCCCCGTACACGGGCGAAAACATCGACCAAGAGCAGGTACAACAGCTCGCGGCCGAGTTCATCGACATCAATAACACGGTGATCGATTTCGGGCACGAGCTGGGTCTGAAAATGTGGACGCACAACTGCCGCGGCAACTATGATTCGCGCAACATGGGCGGCGGATCGTACGTGAAGATCGCGAACCTGTTCCTGAAGCAGCTGAAATACGACCGTTTCTTCCTGGAGTGGGACGACGACCGCGCAGGTTCCCTCGAAGCGCTAGAAGTGTTCAAAGACAAGCCGAACACCGAGATCGTACTCGGCCTGCTGTCTTCCAAAACGAGCACCCTCGATGATGAGGAGCGCGTGCTGCGTCTGCTTGACGAAGCGTCCCAAATCATCGACAAAGACCGCCTGCTCCTGTCCCACCAATGCGGCTTCGCATCCTGCGACGGCGGCAACGAACTGAGCCAAGCCGAACAATGGGCAAAAATCGATCAGGGTCAAAAAATCGCGAAGCAATACTGGGCCAAGTAACATCCGATCTGCGAACGGCAGGCTTTCGAAGAAAGATACGTCGGAAGCAGGTGCTACTACCTTTCCCTAAACCCAAAAAGACACCCTCACGGGTGTCTTTTTCTATTCCTATCCTCCATAAAACTTCGTTCGATTTTGCCTCCCAACCGATTCTTCCGTATAATGATAGGCTAACGCAAATTGCTTTAGGAGGACATCATGGACTTTATCAGAAATCATCTTCAGGGCTACGGCATGAGCGACACGATGGTTACTTACCTGTCCAACATCATCATGGTGCTGTTCATCGCCGCGGTCTCCATCATTGCCAACTTGATTACCAAAAAAATCGTGCTGAACGTGATCGCCAAAATCGTCCGCAAAGACCGTCATAAGTGGGGCGCGATCGTGCTGGAGAAAAACGTGCTGCATAAGCTGTCGCATCTCGTTCCGGCGATCATTATTTACTTTTCCGCCTGGTCGTTCCCGACGTATCAGATTTTGATCGAACGGTTGGCCGCGGTTTATATGATCGTGGTAACGATCATGGCGGTCAATGCGCTGCTTAACGCGTTCGACGAGATCTACCGTTCGTTTGAAGTATCCAAGATCCGCCCGATCAAGGGTTATATTCAGGTCATGAAGATCGTGCTGTTTATCATCGGCGGAATCTTGTGCGTAGCCGGTCTGATCGGACAGAATCCTTTGATTATTCTGAGCGGCCTCGGCGCGCTGTCGGCGGTGCTGATGCTGGTATTCAAAGACTCCATTTTGGGCCTGGTCGCCGGCGTGCAGCTCTCGTCCAACGACATGGTGCGGGTAGGTGACTGGATCGAGATGCCGAACTACAATGCGGACGGCGACGTCATCGATATTACGCTGAACACGGTCAAAGTCATGAATTTCGACAAAACGATCACGATGATTCCGAGCTACGCCCTCATTTCCGATTCATTCCGCAACTGGCGCAGCATGCAGATGTCCGGCGGCAGACGGATCAAGCGAAGCATTCAGATCGATACGAGCAGCATCGGATTTTGTACGGAAGACATGATCGCCGAATTCAGAAAGATCCATTATTTGTCCGATTATCTGGCAAGCAGAACGAACGAAATCGAAGAGTATAACCGGGAGCACGGGATCAACCGGAGAGAGAGTCCGGTGAACGGGCGGCAGCTGACGAACGTTGGCGTTTTCCGGGAGTACGTCACGCAGTACCTGCGCCATCATCCGGGGATCAACCAGAATATGACGCTGATGGTACGACAGCTGGCACCGGGAGACAACGGGCTTCCGCTGGAGATTTACGCGTTCAGCAGCGATACGGCTTGGGCGGTATACGAGACCGTACAGGCGGATATTTTCGATCATATTTTCGCCGTGGCGCCTATGTTCGGCTTGCGCGTTTTCCAAAATCCTACCGGACACGATATCGTGGGTATGCAGGATAAGCGAAACGGCAGCCGATCACACGGAGCTGAAGCGGAGATCGGATAACCGCGTATTTCGAATCGCAACCTGATTTCCAAATCGAAATCAGGTTTTTTTGCATAGAAAACCTTCAAAAAAAGTGAAGAAACAGGCAACGAAAAGACTGCTTTTTTCGAAAAATAAGTTCTAAAAACGTACTGAAACCAAAAAAAATCATTTTTTTTCACTTTTTAATTATTCTTTCGAAAAATTAAGTATACAAGTGTATACGCAAGCATAATCAAGTTCCTTTTTTCTCATTCACTCTCTAAAAATGGTCAAAATCGTCATGTAAGTTTGTGATCTTCGCGAAGGTTTGTTAACCTAGATACCGTTGTTAACTTGATGAGTGCAAGAAAATCATTCGTCAAATGTCGTCCAACATTCCGCGGAATCGTCTAGCACAAATAGCTTGTCTCCATTAGCCGAGACAAGCACCAGCCGGCGCAAAAACGATTGTTACGAAGGGGATTGCAAATGATGAATAAAACAAAAAAATGGATGACTCTGGGCAGTCTGGCTGCCGTATTCGCGTTGGGCGCATGTTCGTCCTCGAACCCGACCACGAGCGCGGAGAGCCAAACGGCGGGAGATCGACTGAACTATACGATTACCGGTACCGAACCGGGAGCAGGCTTGATGCGTTTGACCGCGCAGGCGATGGAAGATTACGAGCTGTCGGACTGGACGCTATCGGAAAGTTCTTCCGCCGCCATGACCGCAGCGCTTGACAAAGCCTACAAAAAAGAAGAACCGATCGTCATCACCGCTTGGACGCCGCACTGGATGTTCAACACTTACGATCTCAAATATCTGGAAGATCCGAAAAAGACCTACGGCGAGCCCGAAGAAATTCATACGATCGCGCGTCTGGAGCTGGAAGACGATCACCCGACGGCTTATGAGTTTCTGGACCGCTTCAACTGGACAGCCGACGATATGGGCGAAGTCATGATCGCGATCCAGGACGGAAAAACGCCGGAACAGGCCGCAGCCGAATGGGTGGACGGACACGAGACAGAAGTCAATGCGTGGATCGAAGGACTGGAGCCCGTGGAGGGAGACAACTTCACGCTCGCGTTCGTCGCTTGGGACTCCGAGATCGCCAGCACTAACGTCGTCGCTCACGTGCTGAACGAAAAGCTTGGCTACAAAGCCAAAATGATGCAGGTCGAGATCGGCCCGATGTGGATCGGCGTCGCCGACGGCAGCGTGGACGCGATCGTAGCCGCCTGGCTGCCGATCACGCATGAAGACTATTGGGAAAAGTATAAAGACAAGCTCGACGACCTCGGCGCGAACATGGTCGACGTCAAATCCGGATTGGCCGTGCCGACGTATATGGAAGACGTAAATTCGATCGAGGATTTGAAGTCTTAAACGCCAGGTTACTCGTTTCGAGGCAAATGGTTTAAACTGGAGTTAAGCAGAATTATCGATAAAAGGCGCCTGCGGGCGTCTTTTTCTATGCCTACACCTTTTGATAAGGAACCCACTCGTTAAGGAGAGACATGACGCATGAAATCTAAGTTTTCAACTCAACCCGATATCCGTAAAGCGACCGCCGACGATTTCCCACGACTAGCCCAGCTCTGGCTCGAATCCTCGATCGCAGCCCATTCCTTCATCGACGCAACCTACTGGACAGCCAACAAGCCAGCTATGGAATCACAATACTTGCCGTCTTCGAAAGTCCATGTCTGCCTGAAAAATCACTCCGTCGTCGGCTTCATCGCCATGGTCGACAATTACCTCGCCGCTTTATTTATCGACGAATCCTGCCAAGGCAGCGGCTGCGGCAAACTGCTGCTCGACCACGCCAAAAGCACCCGCGACACCATCACCCTGAACGTGTTCGCCCGTAACGAAAAAGCGACAGCCTTTTACCGGAAACAAGGCTTCTCGATTCAGTCCGAACAGATCGACGAACCGACAGGCGAGCTCGAATACGTCATGACCTGGCAGCGCAGCGAGCCTTCTTTCTGATTCCTGAATGATGCCTTTAGAAAAAGGAACTTTCTTTTAATCTCTCTATAATCTTTGGAAACTCCTATTCTTTCCGAAGCTAACAGCGGAGGGGGACATTCAGTGTAGGAGCGTTAGCGTTCGCCTTTGCATTTGGGAAGCTTCCTTATTGAAAATCCAATCCAGCTTCCCAAATGCAACACGCGACCGAAACGAATGTCCCCCGCAGCACCACGCTTCCTAAACGAATGGGATTTCCCCCTCCCCTGCAACAAGCCGAGGATAAAATCGGACTTATCAACGCCGCCAACGATCGGATCGTTCAAGTCTCGCCGACGCAGATCGCCGCGATCGTATCCGAAGACCGCATGTGCGGCATCACGCTCATCACCGGAGAACGCTACCTGTTGAACAAGCGCCTCAAAGCCGCCGAAGAAGATTTCACCCCGCCGAGCTTTCTGCGCATCAACAACACCACGATTATCGGCGCCGCGCATATCCATGAATTTTCATCTGCTGCCCACGCCCGTATCGAAGTCTTGCTCACCGATGGCTCCCGCCACACCGTCAGCCGCTTTTACATCCAACAATTCAGGAGGAATCTCAAATGAGCGTTCAGCTTCGCAAATCGTTTTTCCAGGTTTTCACGATATCGCTGCTTTGGATCGTTCTGCTGCTCACGTTCTTTTATCGGGGAGAAACGGTCGGCATCGGCTATCTCTGGAACGTCGTCGGCATCGCCGCCATTTGCGCCGCGCTGTTCGGGGTCATGTACGACGCGCTGTGGAACCATCTGACGCTCAAGCCGCTTTGGAACATCGCGATTTCGGCGGTGCTGTCGATCGGGGGAGCGATGCTGGGGGTGCTTCTCTTTTCCAAACAACTCTACGATCTGCTGCTTCCTTGGCTGTGGGGCATGGTTATCCTTTCGCTGGTGCTGCATACGCTCGGACTTTACGCATACGCCCGAATCGACAGCCGTAAACAAGCCGACGATCTCAACGCCAAGCTGAAATAATCGACAACTCTGCGAAAAAGTTTGCAAACCTTCTTGGATATTGACTCTATGCCCTGTATGCGTATACAAAAATGTGGCATATTGGAGTAGTAGCAGTTTGTCAACACAGGTTCGACATACCCCTTTATCCAGGAGGAATTTCGCAATGACGAATGAATTCAACCCAGCTTTGCTCGAAACGCCCGAAATCCGCTCTGCTCTGGCGCTGCTTTACGGCGAAGCTCAGCTTGCCCAGCAAACGGCGCGTTACCAAAATGTGCTGGATACCTACGCTCAAACTTACGGAGCCGAGTCGGTCAAACTGTTCAGCGCACCGGGACGTACAGAAATCGGCGGCAACCATACGGATCACAATCATGGCAAAGTGCTGACCGGCAGCATCGACCTCGACACCATCGCCGCTGCGGCTAAAGTGGACGAGAAGATCATCACGCTGCGTTCGGAAGGCTATGAAAAGCAGTATTCGATCAATCTCGATCAGTTGGAGATCAGCGCCGAAGACGACGGAACCGCAGGTCTGATCCGCGGCATCGCTTCGAGTTTTACGGAAAAAGGATACGCAATCGGCGGCTTCAACGCGTACGTATCCAGCAATGTGTACAGCGCGTCGGGCCTCAGCTCGTCGGCGTCGTTCGAGATGCTGATCTGCACGATTCTCAACACCTTTTATAATGAAGGAACATTGAACGCCGTCGAGATGGGCAAGATCGGCAAATACGCGGAAAACAAGTTCTGGAACAAGCCGTCCGGCCTGCTGGATCAGATCGCGTGCGCGCATGGCGGCCTGATCTCGATCGACTTCGAAAACCCGGAGGAGCCGCATATCGAGCCGGTTACCTATCGCTTCGATCAGGACGGGTATGCGCTCGTGATCGTCAACACTGGCGGCAACCATGCGGATCTGACGGAGGATTACGCCGCTGTGCCGGAGGAAATGTTCGCGGTGGCCGAGCTGCTCGGCACGACATACTGCCGCGGCACGTCGCCGGACGAATTGTACGCCCGCCTGCCGGAAATCCGCGAAAAAGCAGGCGACCGTGCCGTATTGCGCGCTCTACATTTCTTCGAAGAAAACGATCGCGTAGACGGCCAATTGGAAGCTTTGCGCAACAATGACCTTCAGGCGTTCCTTCCATTGATCACGGAATCCGGCAACTCGTCGTGGAAATGGCTGCAAAACGTATACCGTCCGTCGGTGACGCGTCAGCAGGAAGTGGCGATCGCGCTGGCGATTACGGAACGTTACATCAAGCAGCTCGGAAAAGGGGCTTGCCGCGTTCACGGCGGAGGCTTTGCCGGCGTGATTCTGGCGATTCTGCCTCAAGATGCCGTGAAAGCCTACCAAGACCTGATCCAAAGCACGCTGGGTACGGAGTCGCTGGAAATCCAGGTTCGCGCCCACGGTGCCGTTTGCCTGGATGACGTGAAATAAGAAGGAGTTCATTTCGATGAGTTTGAGTGCAAGTCGCAAAAACGTTCCCCAGGATTACGTCATCGAGCAGGTCATGAAGAATTTCGTGTGCCGCACGCTATGGAGCGAAGGAAGACCGTGTTTGGAGTATACAAGCGAGGAGCAGCTGCGGGAGATCGAGACCTACGTGCAGAGACAGTTCGATTGGGATCTGTACGACGTGTTTTTTACCGCGGTGCCGACCTTGGACGAAGAGTAGGATAGGGCAGCAGATAACCGAATAGACGCTGCATCCCTATCTCTGTAAAAAAGCGAAAACAAGAAACGAGCCGCGGAAGAAATTCCGGCGGCTCGTTTTTTTGCAACCGTTCCGTATCCCGGTAAGATCAATCAAACTTTAAAAGCGCTATCCGTCGTTCACCGCTGATCGGCTCTTTTCCACCAAGACACCGTTCCTGCCGCCCCGATCCCGAACAGCAGAACCAGAATGACATAACTGGCTTGCCCGAGCGGAAAAGCCGAAGCGGCAGTATCGTTCATCGACAGATGCAGCGCGGGGATCGACCAGGGCAGATAAGCGCCGAGCGCGGTCGGACCTGCGGTCAAAGCGACCATGAGCGAGGTAAACGCATACGCGATCGGCACCAGGTACCCGCGCGAAATGCTGGCAAGCAGCGCGACCGGCGAACAAAGCAGCAGATGGAAAGCGGCGATCAGCAGCAGTTCACCAAGTTGATCGATGATCACGCTCCAGGAAAAGCCGGGCACGCCGATCAGGAGACCAAGCAGCAGCGAGAAACCGAAAATTATCAGCGTCGAAATCAAGCACCAGCCTGCGATCACGAAGCCTTTGGCAATCACGATTGTGGTACGGGAGACAGGCAGTGCCAGCAGATCCTTCACCGTCCGATCCGCGTATTCGCGTCCGAACACCCAAGCGGTCATCGTACCGAACCCCATCAGGCCGAAGACCGAAGCGAACAAAAACGTCATATTCCCCAGATGCTCGTTCCAATCCGCTCCGCCCGAACGAATACCGGTTACGAACAGAAGAAACACCAACATGCCCCACAGCACCGGCGAACGGCTCAATTTTCGATTTTCCACGTAAACGGCATTCCATAGCAACCTCATTACGCATCCCTTCCTTTTGAATCATATTATTTGAATCACATTATTCGCCGACCCGCTGCAAAAAGTACGATTCCAGACCTTCTTCGTCCACGTTCAGCCCCGCCAACGGGAGATTCGCGTCGACAAGCAGCTTGGCGATACGTTCCGGCTGCCGGATCGCGGATTCGTCCGCAATCCCAATCGTGCCGTCATCCGCGAGCTGCGTCTCGTAACCGGATTGCCGCAGCAGCTCGTTCGCGTGTTCCCTGTTTTCCCGAATCGTAACGGTCAGACGCTTGCGCCGGAGCTGCTCGAATTCCCGCGAACTGATCTCTTCCAGCAGCGTCCCGCCATGGATGATGCCGATCCGGGACGCCACCTTGGACATCTCTTCTAAAATATGGCTGGAAATAAAGACGGTCACGCCTTCTTCTTTCGCCAAATGCCGCAGCAGTTCCCGAATCTGCACGATGCCTGCCGGGTCGAGCGCATTGGTCGGTTCGTCGAGGATCAGCACGGAAGGGTCATGGATCATCGCTTTGGCGAGGCCAAGCTTCTGGGCGTTGCCGAGCGAGAGGTTTTTGGCTTTGGTATCGGCGTAACGATGAAGCTGCAATTTGTCCATGACCGCTTCGGTCGATTTCTTTTCCGGCAGTCCGCGCAGTTTGGCGATCAGCCTCAGATTTTCGCGCACCGTGAAGTTCGGATACGCGTAAGGCGTCTCGACCATATAGCCGACCTGCTGCCACAGATGAGGCTTGGCTGAGCTGACGCGTTGGCCGTTGATGTACGCTTCGCCGGAAGTCGGCGCGATCATGCCCAGCAGCATACGGATCGTTGTTGTTTTTCCCGCTCCGTTCAGTCCGAGAAAGCCGTAAATCTCTCCCCGATGTACATTCAGCGAGATATTTTGCAGCACCGAATAGTCGCCGTATGTTTTGGTCAGGGATTCCGTGCGAATGATCTCCTGCATCTTCATTTCTCCTTATCGATCATCTTATTTACCGAACGTTCGTTGAATGAAATGTTCAAAAAAAGGAGCACCGAAGTGCTTACAGAGTGTCTAGAACGTCCAACATAGCTGGAAAGGAGAAGACGGAGAGAGAAATTCAGTGAAGGAATGGAATGTTCGCCTTTGAAATCGAGAAAATTCCGCTAAACATTTAATCGTTTTCTCGATTTCAACACGCGACCGGAACGAATTTTTCTCGCAGTTTTCTTACTTCCTACGCACACGTGACGTTCTCGATAGACTGGAAACACCGAGATTCTTCTTATTTCGCCCATAATCCTGTGTAAAACTCCGATAGCTTGACCGCCTCGTCCTGCTCCATCCGGGTTCCTCTAAGCAGCTGCTGAATGATCGTGAACACGATATGCGCCAAAAACTGCGAAGAAGCGAGCGAGAAGTCCATCTGCCGAATCTCGCCTTGCTGCGCGCGTCGCGACAGATACTCCGACATCGCTTCGAACGGAAGGGTGGTCAGACCGTCGAGCGCTTCTTTTTGTTCGTCGCTTAGAAGCGAGCGCTCGCGGATCAGAATTTGAAAATAAGCCTGGTCTTCCGTCAGCTTCTCTGCAAGTCCGATGATCAGTTCAGCGAGCGCATCGGACAGGGGAAGATCGTTTTTCGCGAAAGTTTTCTGGAAAAAAAGCACGATGCCGCCGATCCGTTCTTCCTGCGCCGTTTGCAGCACGGTAGTCAAAATTTCGAATTTTCCGCCCGGAAAATAGTGGTACGTCAGCGCTTCCGCCATGCCGATCGCTTTGTTCAGCTCGCGCATGGATACGGCATGATACCCTTTTTCAGCAAAAAGCCGTTTGGCCGCTTGCAGGATCTGCTGTTTGCGCTCTGCGGCTTGGAGGTCTCGGCTGGTCATGCGTTTGCCCGTTGATTTCGATTCCATACGTATTTCCTCTTTTCACTAAACGTTCGTTGAACCAATAGTAAACGCATTGATTCGGAAAGTCAACTTTTATCGAAAGCAAGGAGGGGCGTCTATAAGAAAAGGCTGCAAAAGCAGATCGATTCCTAAACCAAAAAAGCCGAGCATCGAGCTGTCGGCTTCTTGGTTTGAACATGAACGCCAAATCCGATCAATCTTGCTTCGCCGCCAATGCCCGGTTCAACTCGCGAAAACGATCATGATGCGAAGACACTCCGGCCATCTTGTTGGCGGTCGGCTCCAGATACAGCTTGGCGTGGTTAACCGCCAATACCGCGTCGTTGAACGCACCGGCGATCAGGCGGACCTTCGTATCGAAGGTAACGAAGTCGCCTGCGCCGAATACGCCGGGAATCGAAGTTGCCATTTTGCTGTCTACAGTGACGCCGTAATCCTGCCGTTCCAGCCCCCAATTCAGCAGATGCCCGTAGTTGCGGCTGAAGCCGTGGTTGATCAGAAATTCGTCTGCCTCAATACGGAGCTCTTCATCGTTTTCCGCATCGACGAGCTGAACGGAGTGAATTCGTTCCCCCTCGCCGATCAGGCGGGAGATATTAAACGGCGTGCGAACCTCGACGCTTTCATGCATCCGCGATACATGGCGTTCCAGCGCATCGAATTCACGGCGTCGATGCACGACGGTAACGTGCGAAGCATAATCGGCCAGCTCGATCGCCCAATCGACCGCGGAATTCCCGCCGCCTGCCACCAGCACTTTTTTGCCGCGAAAATGCTCCAGGTTGGTGATCGTGTAATGCAGGTTCGATAGCTCGTAACGGTCCGCGCCCTCGATCTGAAGCTTCTGGATCTGCGTAATGCCGCGTCCCGCGCACATCAGCACCGTACGGGTATAATGAACCGCGCCGGTATTTGAAGTGAGCTTGAGCGTGCCGTCTTCTTGTCGCTCAAGCTCGTGAATTTCCTGCCCAAACACGATTGTCGGATCGAAGGTTCGTGCCTGTCGCTCCAAATCACGAATCAACTGCTCGCAGCGAATCGGGTTCACGCCGCCGACGTCCCAGATCATCTTCTCCGGGTACAGCCGCATAAATCCGCCCAGCTCCTGCTTGGCTTCGACCAGCTTGGTCCGCATCTCCCGCATTCCGGCGTAAAAGGCTGCGTACATCCCCGCCGGACCGCCGCCCACAATGGTCAGATCGTAAACATCCGTCATTTAAGGTTCCTCCTTATCGTTCGTTTACCGAAGCGACGTCAGCTCGTTGACCAGCCGATCCGCGAATTCGGCGTATCCGACCGGGCCTTCGCCTTGCACCAGCTCCTGCGTCGATACCGGGATCACGTGGTTTTCCTGTACGGCTCGAAGACCTTTCCACAGGCTGCTCGCCATCAGTTGATCGTAGAATTCCGTTCCGTCTTCGCCGTCGATTACGCGTTTTTCCATCAGGATATAATCCGGATCGATTTCGGGTAAAAATTCAAGCGAGAACGGCGTGAACCAAGCTTCGGCCCCGACAATCGCTTCAGGAACGTTCAGCCCCAGCCCGTGATACAGCAGCTTGATCGCGCCGCCTTTGGTCTCGTCGTCACCCAGATAGCGGTATTGCTTGGGTTCGACGCGCAGGACCAAGACCGTTTGATCTTCGAGTGCCGCATCCAACTTCTGCGCGGCGGCTTCGATATGGGTATGGTAATCCGCCATTGCCGCTTCGCTCTCGCTCTGCTTGCCGAACAGATCTGCCAATTTGGACATGGACTCTTCCATTTCGATCGAAGAATCCAACGCTACCGTCGGAGCGATCTTGGTCATCTGCTCATAGATGCCTTCATCGATCGAGATCCCGGGAGCGACGATCAGATCGGGAGCCAAAGACAGCAGCAGCTCGAAGTTCTGTTCGTACTGCGGATATTCGACGATCTCCACGCCGTTTTCTTGCAGGTGTTCGGTCCGGTAGTCCGGTTCGATGCTGCTGGTGTATAAGACTACGTCGGGAGTCAGCCCCATCGCAATCAGATACTCCGCATAACGGGAACTGGTCACGACGAGACGCTTCGGTTCGGTTGGGATCGTGACTTCGCCAAACATATCGGTGACGACTCTCGTGCCGGAAGCTGCGGATTCCGCTTCGGCGTCTGTTTCTTCAGAAGCTGTACGATCGGACTCCGGTGCGGACTCGGCACTCACTTCCGAGTCGGAAGTCGCGCCGGTAGCTGCGGTCTCCGTAGTCGGGGAACAGGCGGCAAGCATAAATACAAGGATCAGAGATCCGAGTAGAAGGGTAATGCGTCGGGACATTCTTCATCGCTCCTAATCTTCTTTATAATAATGAGAATCATTTTCATTTCATCATCATAGCAAAGAGAATTAGAAGGCTCCATGGGCGAGTGTGCGAAAAAAATAGGATTATTGTGCGTTTATACGATGAATAGAGGCATTTTTCCCGGTCAAGCAATCTACGACGTAGTCGATCAAGGTGAAATGTCCGGTCGTACCGAGGCCCGCCGCCCATAATTTCGTATCCGCGAGATAGACTCTCTGATTCCGAACGGCGTCCAACCCGCTCCAGGCGGAATGAGCCAACAATCGCTGCATATTTTCATCCGATGATCCGGCTTCCGTCAGTCGATTCTCGACAAACAGGTAATCCGGATTGGTCTCCGCCAGCCGTTCCAACGCAAAAGGGTTAAACCAAGCGGCTCCGCTCTCCAGCGCAGGCGGAATAGATAGTCCCAACTCGCGGTACAGGATTCGCGAAGCTCCGTTGGAATGCGCGCCGAGGTAGCGGTATCCGGTCCGTTCGACGCGCAGGACCATGACGACGGCTTGCGGATCGAGGGAATATGCCAGTTCTTTTTTAGCCGACTGAGACTTGCACGCCATCCTGCGAAACAGCTCTTCAGCTTCCTTCTTTCTTTTGAACAGATGTGCCATATTCTCGGTTGTCTGTATGAGATCAGGCGAAATTCGCGCGAATGTCGGAGCTAACGTACGGAGCTGGTTTAACGTGTATTCGTCCGTCGGACCGCAGATCAGAAGTTCCGGCCGGGCATCGCGGATCGCTTCGATCGGCAACGAATGTTGAGGCGCACGAATGATTCGGACCTGGTGCCGGACAAACCGTTGAAGCTGCTCCTCCGGCACAAGCTCGGGGGTCAGCGAGACGCTATGCGGCGGAATGCCGAGATCGATCAGGATTTCTGCGCACCGTGCGGAGGTAACGCAGATTCGGCGAGCGGTAACGGTTGCGGCATAGTCCCGAGGGGAGCAACCGACTCGCTTTTTGAACCGACGGCTAAAATAGGACGCGTCTTCGAAGCCGACTCGCGCCGCGATTTCCCGGGTGCGCAGCGTGGAGGTCAGTAGATGTTCCTGGGCGCGGTAAATGCGGTAAGCCGAAAGATAATCGAGCGGTGGCAGGCCCGTATATTCATGAAATTTACGCGAGTAATGCCAAGGGCTGAGCCCGGCGATCTCCGCCAATTGATCGCGTGTCAGGCTGTCGGCATAATTGTGTTGGATTCGAGTTAACGAGCGCAGAAGTCCTTGTTCGGTGTCCTTCTCTTGTTCTTTTGCGGTTTGCAGATAGAAAGCTTCAATAATCGTATACAGCAGCCGCTGTCTTCGAACAATCTGGTCGAAACTTCCGGAAAAGCTGCCGAGCCAGCCATCATTCAGCTCGGATAGCGTATCGGCCTGAAGTGAAGCCAACTGAAATTTTTCGGTAGACGGTAGCGTCCAGAATTGCGGATGAAGCTCGGGTCCTGCGCTTTCTTCGTCTTGCATGCCGTACAACCGCGTGGCGATCACCCAGCCTTCCGCGCCTTCCATGTCGGGAGAAGAACCTTCGATCCGCACGCCTTCGAGCGCAGCTAGAGCTTCACCGGAGCGGCTGGAGACGATCTGGCCTTCGATGTTCCAGATGATCCTTCCGGAAATCAGGATAAACAGACAGTCGGTGTCCAGATTGCGAGCCGCATCGCGTCCGTCCATCCAATCGGACAAACGGCGTGCGTTGATCCACTGGAAATGAGCGTGAGTCGAAACTACGGGATAGTCGGAGAAATTCATACGGTTTGCCTCCTGCATGCGCGGCATCGTAAAGAGCCGATCCCCGCGCTTTTTCATTCATTCATCATAAAGGCGGACCCTGCGGAAGGCCAAGTACGAATTTTGCTCCGGCTCATCGAAAGTGCTATCGTAGAATTATGCCAAAGGAGGGCTTTTTCCCATGACAACGAATATTCCGAATATCAAGCTGAACGACGGACTTGAGATCCCGGCAATCGGTCTCGGTACGTATTCCATGAACGGTTTTTCGGGCGTCGAGTCGGTCAAAAGCGGCATCGAGGCCGGCTATCGGCTGATCGACTCGGCTTTTAACTACGAAAACGAAGGTGCTGTCGGCCGGGCGGTGCGCGAAGCTTCCGTTCCCCGCGAACAGCTGCGCATCTGCTCTAAGCTGCCGGGACGCCATCACGCCTACGACCAAGCACTGGTGACCATCGAAGAATCGCTGCTGCGGACAGGGCTCGACTATTTCGATTTGTACATCATCCACTGGCCGAATCCGAAGCAGGGCAAATACGTCGAAGCTTGGCAGGCGATGATCGAAGCGAAAAAGCGCGGCTACGTGCGTTCGATCGGCGTCAGCAACTTTTTGCCGGAGCATTTGGATCGCATTGTTGAGGAAACCGGCGTCGCGCCGAGCCTTAACCAGGTGGAGCTGCATCCGTATTTCGAGCAGGCGGTTCAGCGCGAGGCGAATGCCAAGCACGGAACGGTCACTGAGTCATGGAGCCCGCTCGGACGGGGCAAAGGCGACGGAGTGCTGGAGGATGCGGCGGTGAAAGCGATCGCGAACGAATACGGCAAAACGCCGACCCAGGTGGTTCTGCGCTGGCATACCCAATTGGGCGCCATCCCGATTCCGAAAGCCGGCTCGCTGAAGCATCAGCAGGAGAATCTGGATATTTTCGATTTCGAGCTTACGGGAGAGCAGATGAAAGTGATTTCGGCGTTCAGCAAGGATAACAAAAGGTTGTGGGGGCAGGACCCGGCGGAGTATGAGGAGTTTTGATTTTTATTGAATTTAAGAAGGCACCATTCAAGCATAGCTTTGCTTGAAATGGTGCCTTCTATATTTTCGATTGTTTAGAGTTGAGTTCTACTTAATAAAAATTAAATGCTGCTTTTAAGTTAAAGTCCAATTTGATTTTCGCGTCAACTTTCGTAACCCATCCCCCCTTCCCTTCGTATAACCCGTTAACGATTCACACCACGACTAAAACCTAAGGGGAATGACTATGAGTTTGACATCATCAATAGAAGAGCCCGAAGCGGGACAGTTACCCGAGACTCTTGAATACCGGGCCCGCGAAGCGTATCGAAGGTCGGAACTGCGTGCGGAACAGTATTTGCAAGAATTAATGGAGCGCGTACGGAGCGGCAAGTATGCGGCCGAGCTGACGGAAGATTTTCGCGTGTGGAAAAGAAGCCATATTCGTCCGTGGCCGGCGCGTCTGTTCGGCAGCCGATCCGTTTCGCAGCCGAGCGACTATGATCGTTACATTCAGTGGATGGACAACGCCGGCAAGCTGGACGATTATCTGGAACGCAGCGTGTCGTATCTGTATATGCGCGATCTGGGGCGTGCGCTGGACGACACGGATACGCAGAGTCGCGTGCATCGGACAGCAGCCGGCCTGAAGCGCTCTTTGCTTCATGGCGAACAGCAGGAAGGAATGCCGACGGACGGTTTCGATACGGCCGGATTGTACCGTTGGGGCCAGCAGGAGAGCATCGAGGATACGGTTATTTGGATGATCGCCAAGATGAAGCGCGTATCCGAGAATATCCCGGAAGGCATGAACGCGGAGCAGGCCCAGCGTAAGCTGCTGAAGATCATTGCGGGCGTGGTGCTGCATGCGCGGGAAGAGATGGACGAGCATACGCCGAAGGAAGAACGTTCTCGCCGTATGGACGAAGCGGTCCGGCTCGGGTACTCGTACGGCTTAACGTACCCGTTCGTCGACGATTTGCTGGATTCGACGCTGCTGACCGACGAAGAGAAAGCCCGGTACTCCGACCTGATCCGCAGCGCTTTGCTGACCGGAACCGTGCCGGAATGGGATGCGTGGAGCGGTGCGTTCGAGAGCGGACATGCCGAGAATTTCGCGCTTATCCGCTATATTCACAGCGAGCTTGGCGAAGCGTTCGAGTATATCAAAGGACGGCAGGCAGGCGGAGGCGGCAGCATCTTTTTCGAGCAGGCTTACGTCTTTTTCGAGTCGCAGGACGTGGATCGGAACAAGCGGCTTGAGGCCAACGATTATACGGACAGCCAACTGTACGTCCCTGTTATTCTGAAGTCGTCCGGCTCCCGCCTGATCGCCCGCTCGGTAGGGCAAGCGGACAAGGACGGCGGCTTTGAGCGGAGAACCTTTTACTACGGAATCTACAACCAGCTTGCCGACGACTTCGCGGATCTATTCGACGACCTAGAGGCGGGAGCGGTGACGCCGTATACGTATTATTGGAAATACCGTGCCGAGCGTCCGGATTTACCGAACCCGTTCGAGATGTATTGGGGCGTCATTGCCTATCTGATCCGGGACGTGTACGGCAGCGATCCGAACACGCGCGAAGTGCTGCTGGACCGGGCGATTAACGGGTTGAAAAGGGCGCGTCAGCGTCTGGGCATTCCTCGCTACGAGGAGCTAATGGACGTTCTGACTTCGGGCATGCCGGAATTGAATCTAATCGTCCAGCAAATGGTAAAAAAAGCCGAGGACGTCGAGTTTTTCGACAAGCTGCTGCGTGACCGAATGCTGACCGAAATGAAAAAAGACCGGGAAGACCGCGAACGTTTCCGTACGCTGCTGGACGATATTCGCGCGGAGATCGAACAGGCGCTGCCGATCTCGACCGACTCTTCTGTTCCGTCTGTCGGAGATTCGCTGATCGAGGCGGCAAACTACAGTCTGGCAGGCTCCGGCAAAAGGTTGCGTCCGATCTTGGCGAGGCTGGTGGCGACGGAAGGCTATGGATTGGATCAAAAAGCCGTGCGTCCGATGCTGACATCGCTGGAATATCTGCACACGGCTTCATTGATCTTCGATGATCTACCGTCGCAAGACAATGCGGATACCCGGCGGGGCCGTCAAACGCTGCACGCCCGTTATGACAGCGCGACCGCTGAATTGTCGGGCTTGCTGCTCATCCAACAAGGCGTGCGCGAGCAGTCGTCTCTGCAAGGCTTTAAAGCCGAGACGGTGCTGGCGCTGATGCACTACTCGGCGCGAAAAGCCGAAGAACTGTGCATGGGACAGGCTCTCGATCTGAAGTCGCGCGGACAGGCGTTGAGCCTTGAGCGGTTGAACGAGATCTGTTTCTATAAAACGGGCGTGGCGTTCGAAGCGTGTCTGATCATGCCCGCGATGCTCGCAAACGCGCCGGAAGCCGAGCTTGAGCTGATGAAAAAGTTTGCTTACCATGCGGGGATTGCATTCCAGATTCGGGACGACTTGCTCGACGCTGAAGGCGAAGCACTGAATCTTGGTAAGCCTGCGGGGCAGGACGAAGCCAACGGAAGCTCGACTTTCGTAACCGTACTGGGAATCGGCGGCGCCAAGCGGGAGATGTGGAACCATTATTGCGAAGCGTCGGACGCCGTTCGGAAATTGCCGGAAAGCTTGCGGTTTTTGAAGCATTTGCTGGATTATTTGGTGCAAAGAGAGAAATAAAAAGTCGTAAGTCTTTGGGCTTATTAGACAAAAACCCAAAAATAGTCGTATAGCCTCTGGCTAACGGCTTTTTTTGTCGGTTTTTGTTTAGATTTTGTTCAGAACGTTCTTATATAATAGCCAAGCTGTCCAAAAATCGGACTGCATACATTATGGAGGGGACGGGAAGTAGTGAAAGTAGGCAAATGGGGCAAGAAAACGACAGCAGCGCTGCTAGCGATGCTGCTGGCTGCCGGTCCGGTCTGGCAAAGCGTTCCGAGCGTCGTAGCGGCGGCGGGAACGGGAGGGACTTATTTTACTGATACGGATAACTGGGGCGGCGGAGCGGCGAATACGGCGGCGGACGGGGACCTGGATTACAACTCGGGCGGCAGGATCAGCAACGGCCACTCCAAGTATCCGATCGAAACGAAGATTCGGAATGTCGATCGTGGGGCGCAGGATAAAGCGTATCTGCTCGTGCGGGCTTACGACGTGGACGAGTACGACGGGAAGTCCGGTACCGGCGAATGGGACCGCGTTTATCTTTCGGGAAGTCCGACAGATATTCAATTAGGAGACCAAGGCCGCGTATGGCCAACCGATCGCAACTGGAAAAATGCAACTGCCGATTATAAAAAAGAGTTTCCGCAAAGTGCGTATATCGGGGCTTTATCCGGCAATAACGAAAGATGGAATACGACCGTCCTGAAAGTGGATAAGTCGTTGATCGAGGCCGGCAAAGATTACTATGCAGGCGTTTCGATCCACGATTACGTCAATTCCGAATACAACTTCAATGCGGGCTGGGTCGTTGAAGTCGACTGGATGCAGCTGGTGATAGACGGCGGCGAGAAAGTTACGGGCGAGATCGACAAAAGCGACATTGCGATCACCAACGGAAAAATCACGGTCGACACAAGCTTCGTGCCGAACACCAACGGAAATTTCGCGATGGAAATCAGCGTCGTGAAGCCCGCGGCCAACGATACGGAAGTTGATCAGAACCTGGCTACGGAAAAGAAGCTGTTCAGCGGTGCCAAGACGAACGAACGCCAGACATGGAATAACGTTCAATTGACCGATCCCAGCATCGATCCGTCCAAAGAATACGACGTCAACGTGATTTTGTTCGACGATCGGGGAGAAGGGCCTTCTACCGAGAGCTATACCAACCCGGGCAAAGCCCAACATATCTATACGGTATCGACCTACGATCCGAAACTGACCAACTTCTCGGAGACGTTGAGGCAGTATGATCCGACGGCGTTGAGTCCGGACAATTTCAAAAGCCATTACATGAAAATCAACGGTGCGGCTAACGGCTCGAACCTGAGCAAAGTACGCATCGATACACTGCCTGACCCGGAAAAAGGACGTCTCGTGCTGAACAACGGAACCGATACGCCGACCGAAATCACGGTAGGCAGCGAGATTCCTTCAGCCGATCTGTCCAAGCTGACATTTGTTCCTGCGGCGCAAGGCTTCGGCGGTTCGGCAAGCTTCACCTGGAACGGTTACGACGGCGATGAATACGCGGTCTATCCGGGCACGGTTACGCTCACGGCGAACGCTGCGCCTCAGGTGGACGCTATTCCGGTCTTAGCGGACAAAGGAGACGTCGTCTCGCTGCCGCAGTCCCTTTTCCAAGAAGCTTACAGCGATTCTACTTCGGAGCAGCTGAGTCGCGTACGCATTCAGAACCTTCCGGACGGATCGACAGGCAAGCTGGTTCTTGAGAACAACGGAACTTTAACGGAAGTACAGGCGGGCGACGAGCTTTCCGGAAGCAACCTGACGAAGCTGAAGTTCATTCCGGCGACCGGATTCACGGGAACAGCCGAGTTCGAATGGAACGGCTACGACGGAGCGCAGTATGCAAAAGAAGGGGCAAAAGTGACGATCCGCGTCAATGCGCCTCCGACCGCGGGCAACATCAACAAGTCGGGCGCGACGGGTCAACAGGTGACGTTCAGCCGAAACGACTTCGCGCTTGCACCGGCTTATGAAGACGCGGAAAACGATGCGCTGACGAAAATCCGCATCGCGCTTCCGGCAAACTTTTCCGAAGAACAGGGGACGCTCTCCTATGAGACCGTTACGGGTTCGGTGTATCTGACAGACGGTGCGTTGAGCGAGATCGCGGCAATCGACCTGGATACGCTAACCTTCACGCCGTCGTCCAATCTGACTAACGGCGGCGCGGCGTCTTTCCAATGGGACGCTTACGACGGCCGAATCTATTCCGAAACGCCGGGTCAGGCTCTCATCGCATACAACGGCGTGCCGAGCGCGGGCGCCGTAGGCGTAAATGCGGAAGAAGGCACGCTGTCGATTCCGATCACCTTGATAGGCAGCGATCCGGAAACGGTCAGCGGGCTGGTATACGGCGTGACGAACGCGCCGGCCAAAGGCACGCTGACTCCTGCCGATCCTTCCGATCTCAACGGATCGGGTTGGATTTATACGCCGGATGCCGAGTTCGTCGGCGGAACGGATACGTTCACGTATACGGTCAAAGACGCGGACGGTCAGGAAAGCGCGCCGGCAACGGTCACGATCCGAATCGACCGCACGCTCGACGGCTGGACAGGGGATAAGGCGCAAGGCGATGTTTCCGTCGTCAAGTCCATTCCGGGCCAAGCCTTGAAGCTTTCCGCGGTCAGTTCGCTGCTCGCGGATGAAGTCACGGCGAACGTAAACGGCGTACCCGTTTCGCTCACGCTCGCCAATTCGTCGACCTACGCGCAGGACGGCTACAAACTGTGGGAAAAATCGACCTTCCTGCTGACGAATCCGACGAGCGCGGGAAGATACACGGTCACCTACACGGCCAGCGCGATCGAAAGTCCGCCGCTGCCGTCCGAACCGCTTTCTCGCATGGGCGACAACGATTTTGAAGTCCTGAAGGTTAATCTGAGCTTGAAGGCCGAGCCGGAAGCGATCATCGGCGACGGCGTTTCGAAAACGGAACTTACCGCCATCCTCAAGGATGCGGACGGAAATCCGGTTTCGGGCATCGAAGTATCGTTCGACTCGGGAGGGATCGGTTCGTTCCCGAACGGTAACCGTATCCTGACGGACGACAACGGTAAGGCGGTTGTAACGTATCAAGCAGGTAACATTACCGGGGTAACCGAACAATCGATTCCGGTCATTGCCACGGTCAACGATCCTTCGCACGGACTTTGGGGACAAAAAGAAATCCGCGTCGTGTTCCTCCCGGCCGCGATTAAGGGCGTACTGACGGAAGGCAAAGACAATGCGCGTGTTGCCGGCGCGAGCGTGCGCATTACGCTGGACATCGACGGCAACGGCGTGATCGAACCGGGCGTCGATTTCGACCAAACGACTACGACGGGAGCAGACGGAGCTTATTACGTTCCGGTTCCGCTGGGCGGGCGCGAATACACGCTGACCGTCACCCGGAACATTTTGGTCGGCGGAGTTCCGACTCCCGTGACCTATGAGCAAAAAGCACAGGTCGGTGCGGCAGGCGTGACCGAAGACGAAGTCTACGAATCGCAAAAAACAGCCGCGGGCGTCGTGCTGTTCAAGCAGCCCGACGGAAGCACGAGCCTGGTCGACAACGCGTTCGTCGCGCATACGTCGATCTATCTCAAAGACGCTTCCGGTCATTACGTGACGGAAAACGGAGCGCCGAAAGCATTCGCGCTCGGCACGAATGGCGTCTTCAGCGCACCGGGTCTGACGATCGGCGACTATGCGCTGGAAATCCGTTACGAGCTTGAGCCGGGCAAAGAAATCACGATCGGCACAAGCAGCGTGCATGTGCAAGCGAACGGCGAGATGAACATCTCCCAAGAGCTGGTCGATCCGTACGGCACGATCCGCGATGCTTCGACAAAAGCTTTGATCGAAGGCGCGACCGTAACCCTTTATTACGCGGATACGACGAAAAACCGGACCAACAACGTCGTGCCAAACACGAAGGTCACGCTGCCTGCGATTCCGGGCTTCGCTCCGAACGACAATGCGAGCCCGGTGCAGTTGAGTGACGTGAACGGTTTCTACGCGTACATGGTTTATCCGGAAACGGATTATTACCTAATCGTGACGAAGAACGGTTACCTCACGTATACCAGTCCGATGATCTCGGTCGGTCAGGAAATCGTGCGGCACGATCTGGAGCTGACGCCGATTCCGGCTTCCGTTCCGACGGTTGCCCCGGCGCCGGTATCGCAGCCGCAGTTGGAAATGAAACTGACCGTAGATCGCAATCCGGTGAAGGAGAACGAACAAACGACGCTGACCGTCGATCATAAGAACATTTCTTCCGTTCTCCTCGGCGAAGGCACGATCCGCGTGACGATTCCCGTCGGTGCGGAAGTCGTAGATCCTGACGGCGGCACGCTTCAAGGACGCGATCTGTCCTGGAAGATTCGGAACTTGTCCGGCGGCGCATCGGGCAGCTTCAAAGTGATTCTCAAATGGTCGCTTCAGAACGGACCCGAGAAGCGCTATCCGGTGACAGGCAGCTTTATCGGCACCTCGGCCCAGTCCAGTGTCGAAGCCAAAGCGCAGTCTGTGGTCAGCATCCAGGTGATGTCCGATCGTTTTGCAGACTTGCAGCATCAGCGTTATATTCTCGGTTACCCGGACGGTCTGTTCAAAGCCGACCGTTCGCTGACCCGCGCCGAACTGGCGGCCATCGTGGCACGCTTGACAGAGAACGTCGATCTCGACGATCCGCTTCCGTTCCAAGATGTGCCGTCCGATCACTGGGCAGCCAACTATATTCGCATTGCGGTGAAACACGGCTACTTCAGCGGCTTCCAGGACGGCACATTCCGCCCGGACAGCAAGGTTAGCCGTGCGGAATTGGCGGCAGTAGCCGTACGTTTCCTTGGCTTGCAGCCTTCCGCATCGCAAGCTTCGTCCTTCTCCGACGTGTCGAATACTTGGGCGGCGGCTTACATCGAGCGTCTGCATACGGACGGCCTGATTAACGGTTATCCGGATGGCACTTTCCTGCCGGGTAATCTGATCAAGCGCTCCGAAGCCGTCACGATGCTCAACCGTATGTTGTCTCGCGGACCGCTGAACGGGCTTACGCAGCAGTTCCCGGATATTCCGGCATCGCATTGGGCGTTCGGCGACGTGCAGGAGGCAACCGTCTCCCATACGTCGAAGCGCAGCGACAGCGGTGAAGTATGGACGGGAACTTTGGAGGATCAGGTGCAGTAAAAGCTTGTTTTCGGAATTCCCATAAAGAACGGACATCGGGTTCAATCCCGGTGTCCGTTTTTTTTACGATGAATTTTATTCGGCCCGTAACGATAGAATCCCTGCTCGCGCTTCGTACTATACAATGTCGGTATCGACATCGGCACAAGGGAGGAGGCGTCCGGTGAGTGGAGCAACAACTTAGAGACGAACGTGAACAGGAAATCGTAAAGCGTATCCGTAAAAAGGACCAGCAGGCGCTGCGCGATTTGATCGATCTGCACGGCGGGCTGCTGAAGGCGATCGTGTATCGGCATCTGCCCGGCAGTGTGCAGGATCGCGAGGAGTGTCTGGATGACGTGCTGCTTGCGGTATGGAACCATATTGAATCGTTTGATACAGAGCGGAACTCGTTCAAGCAGTGGATAGCGGCCGTCGCGAAGTACAGGGCGATCGACTATCAGCGGCGCTGGATCAAGGAGCAGGAGCGTCGCACGGGCGAGGAACTGGATGTTGAACGAATAAGCAACAGGGACAGAGTCAATGCGACGGCAATCTCGGATGCGGAAGACGTATTGTCGAAGCTGCCGGAGGACGAGCGCAAGCTGTTCGAACGCTACTATATCGACGGCGTTCCGGCCAGGGAAATCGCGCAAGCCATGGACGTGCGGGAATCCTGGATTCACAACAAGCTTTCGCGCGGGCGCAGGAAGTTGAAGCGGCTTTGGACGGCGGGAAAAGAGGTGCACGGGGAATGAGCATTTACGACGAATTGAACGATGTAAAGCTGGATTTGGCGGAATACGAGGAAGAGCCGTTGACGGAGATCGAGCGGAAAAGATGGGCGAAGCGTGTTGCTAAAAAGGTAAGGAATATGGAGTCTAGCCATGCCGTAAGCGCTCGGAAGCGTATAACGCGAGGAGTCGTGGCAACCGCGGTAGCGTTAGTGTTGATTGTCGGAGCTACTTTGCCTGCGGGGCAGCAAGCATGGGCGAAGCTTCCTTTTGTGGCGAATTTATTGGAAGGATTTGCGGGTTACGGACAAGATGTCGACTATTCCGCTTATAAAACGCAGGTCGGCGAGACGACGGAAAATGAGTTTGGCCGACTTACGCTGAACGAGATTATTGTCGATACAGATCGGCTGCTGATCACTTCGACATTCGAACCCTCCGATAAACTAAAGATCGCAGAAGATAATACCCTTTGGATGGATGCAAAAGTCACGATAAATGGACGAAGCGATCTACGCGGAAACGGCGGCGGAGGAGCGGGATCGGACGGCGAAGACGGAGTTTACACGACGTATCAAAATATTCCGCTCGCCGAAATTCCCGACGGCGATAACCTGAATATAAAGATCGAATACGATCGTATGTCATGGTGGTATCCGGAGAATATGCCGCGCGTGCCGTCGGAACCTTGGACATTCGAGATCGAGACCTCGCGGGCTGCGCTTTTGTCGCAAACCCGTACGATCGAAATGAACCGTACGATCGATTTGATCAACGGCGAACGCGTCAAGATCGAAAAAGTGATTTCCGGCCCGATATCGACTTTGGTTTATTACGATCGAATACGGCAGCAGGACGAAGGTTCGAAGCTGCATATGTACGGGTTCCGCATGGTCTCAGACAACGGGCAAGAAGTTCAGCCGACCGAAGGATCCTGGGGAATCGGAGGGGAAGGTTATGCCCGATTCGTAACGGTCGATTTGATGAAGGGAAATTACTCCCTGATTCCTTACGACGGTACGACCGAAACGGAATTGGCGGAAGCAGTCCCGATTCGAAAATAAGCGACTTTAATAAGTATGGGACGCCTGGCGCAGCAAGCGTAACGTTGCCTCGATCGCTTTTTGTCCCTTATATGATCGGCAGCCCTCGCGCTGCCGATTTTTTTACGCGCCGCTCCCCTTTTTCCAGATAAAGCTTTGCTTCTTTTTCCGCAATTCTTTATAGTGGAGAGAGATGCGCGGTGTGCTCCTGAACTTTACGAAATGGTTTTCGGAAAGCGCGATCAATGATACGTCCGATCGACGCACACAAAGAAACATACGCGTGCTGGAAACACCACATACACAGAATTCGGGAGGGAATATTTTGAGCCAAACAAACGTCGGAGGACCTCTGAAAGGCTTTGCGGAATTCAGCAGAAAGGTAGCCGCTCAAGGCGCCGTACTGCTTCAAAACGAAAAAGAGGCGCTGCCGATCCGGGAGAACGAGAATGTCGCGATCTTCGGACGCGTGCAGCTTAACTATTACCGCAGCGGTACGGGGTCGGGCGGAAGCGTACACGTTTCGCACACAACCAATCTACTGGACGGACTGCGGAGCAAATCGTCGGTTCAAGTGAATGAAGAATTGGCCGGCGTCTACACAAAATGGATCGAAGAAAACCCGTTCGACAACGGCGGAGGCGGCTGGGCGGCGGAACCGTGGCACCAGAAAGAAATGCCTTTGACGGACGAGCTGGTTGCAAGCGCACGCGCGAAGTCGTCCAAAGCGATCGTGGTCATCGGCCGCACGGCCGGAGAAGACCAAGACAATGCAGATGCACCGGGCAGCTACCGTCTGACGCCGGAAGAGTTGGACATGCTGGCTCAAGTCACGAACCATTTCGAGCAGACGATTGTCGTCCTGAACGTTTCGAACATCGTGGACATGAGCTGGGTCAAAGAATCTTCCCACAAACATCCGATCGCTGCGGTCATCTACGCATGGCACGGCGGGATGGAAGGCGGCAACGCGATCGCGGACGTGCTGTCCGGCGACGTAACGCCAAGCGGTAAGCTGACCGATACCATCGCGTATTCGATCGACGACTATCCGTCCACGAGCAACTACGGCAACGAATTCAAAAGCACGTATGAAGAAGATGTCTATGTCGGATACCGGTATTTCGAAACGTTTCGTCCGGAAAAAGTACAGTACGAATTCGGTTTCGGCCTCTCGTATACAACCTTCAGCCAAACGCCGGAAGCGGCAACAACGATCCAAAAAGACGGTGCGGAGTACGTTGAAGTCGGCGTGACCGTCACCAATACGGGCGATACGTTCGAAGGCAAAGAAGTCGTGCAATTGTACGTCGAGGCGCCGCAAGGACGTCTGGGACAACCGGTGCTGAAGCTGGTCACTTTCGGCAAAACGAAATCGCTCAAACCGGGCGAATCGGAACGTCTGACGTTGAGCTTCCCGACCGATAAGTTGGCTTCGTACGACGATTCCGGCGCAACGGGCCATGCCCATGCTTACGTGCTGGAAGAAGGAACGTATCTGCTGCATGTCGGCTCAAGTGCCAAGCAGACCGTAACCGTGCAGCTAGGCGATTCCGACGGTTACATCGTGAACGAACTGCGCGTCGTGCAGCAGCTCGAAGAAGCGATGGCTCCGGTGGAAGAATTCTCCCGTATCAAACCGGGCACGCGCAACGAGAACGGCACATACGAACTGGTTAACGAAGGCGTTCCAACCCGCAAAGTCGATATGGCGCAGCGGATTCAGGATCGTTTGCCGAAATCGCTGGCCGAGACCGGAGACAAAGGCATCAAGCTTCAAGATGTCAAAAACGGCACGGCATCGATGGACGACTTTGTCGCGCAGCTCAGCAACGACGAACTGGCAACCTTGGTACGCGGCGAAGGCATGAGCAGCCCGCTCGTCACTTCGGGTACGGCATCCGCGTTCGGCGGCGTCAGCGACGCGCTGCTCGGCTACGGCATTCCGGTTGCTTGTACGGCGGACGGTCCTTCCGGCATTCGGATGGACAGCGGCGGCCAAGCGACCCAAGTCTCGATCGGTACGCTGCTCGCGGCGACGTGGGATACGGCGCTTGTCGAAGAACTGTACGTGCTGGAAGGCCAAGAGCTGGTCTTGAACAATGTGGACACGCTGCTCGGACCCGGCCTGAACATCCGTCGCAGCCCGCTGAACGGACGCAACTTCGAATATTTCTCGGAAGATCCGATCATCTCGGGCGAATTTGCGGCAGCTTGCATTCGCGGCATCATGAAAGGCGGCTCGAACGCGACGATGAAGCATTTTGCCTGCAACAACCAGGAGCAGTATCGCAGCAAAGTCAACGCCGTCGTATCGGAACGCGCGCTGCGCGAGATTTACCTGAAAGGCTTCGAGATCGCGGTCCGCGAAGGCGGCGCCAACTCGATCATGACTTCGTACAACCCGATCAACGGCCACTGGGCAGCGTCGAACTACGATCTCAACACGACGATCCTGCGCGGCGAGTGGGGCTTCGACGGTATCGTGATGACCGACTGGTGGGCGATCATGAACGATTCGGCGAACGGCGGCGAAGCGGATCGCAAAAACACCAACTTCATGGTGCGCGCGCAAAACGATCTGTACATGGTCGTAATGAACTACGGCGCGGAAACCAACATCTGGGGCGACAACACGATCGAATCGTTGGAAAACGGCACGGTCACGCGCGGAGAACTGCAGCGCAGCGCGAAAAACATCTGCAATTTCATCATGAACGCGCCGGTCTTCTCCAGAGAACGTACCGAAGAGTCGATTGAGAAATTCGCCGCGGATGTGTCGCTGACTGCAACAGAAGCGGTCTCGATCGCCGGAGAAGGCGAAGCGACGCCGATCACCGACGGAGTCGTCGCGTTGAACGTTGAACAAGCAGGCGTCTACCGCGTGGCTGTCAATGTGATGTCGCCGGAGCCTGAGCTTGCGCAAAGCGCCTGCAACCTGCTCCTGAACGGCAAAGTGCTGACCACCGTGCAAATGAACGGTACGCAAGGCCGTTGGCTGAAGCAGCGTCTGGTGACGATCGAACTTGAACAAGGCACATACAAACTCGAAGTCGAGTTCACGAAGCCGGGTCTGCAATTGGGCGCGGTGGAGTTTAAGGCGGTTTAAAAGGTTGGGCTTGATCGAAAATCGAGTTCCGACTTCTGGTTTATAACGTCTAATGTTTAACATCTAGCAACTTCTGAATTCCAATCTTTGTTTGAAATAGACTGCGTATTAAAAAACGGCCTCGTTTTCCGCGTATATGCGGAAAACGAGGCCGTTTTTAATTTCCGGATTTTTGAAAAGGGTATGGTGGCACTTTGCCGCAATCATTCCTGCCGTTAAGCAACAATTCGGAGCGAATGTAGCGTGAACTCGTATCATTCCTACATATAAGTAACAAATTCGGCCAAAGCAGGTCAATTGCATAGATTCAGCACGTAATTGTTGCTTTTTCGCAGGAATGATCAGTCGATCGGCCTGGAACGCTCTCCATTCTTGCTCGATAGTCGCTAATGCAGCCCCGTTCCGCCTGTCAGATAGCGATCGACCTCCCGCGCAGTCTCGCGGCCTTCGCGGATCGCCCAGGCTACAAGGCTTTGCCCGCGGCGCATGTCGCCCGCCGCAAAGATGCCTTCGGCGCTGGTAGCGTACAAGAACGCCGCCGGATCATTGCTGCCCGGCCCTCCCAGGCCGGCCGGGCTGGATGACGCGCCGAATGGAAGGCGTGTCACTGCTACACTCGCTGCTCCTGCATGCGCCCAGCTTTCGCTCAAGCTCGCCGCCTCGCGAGCCTGCCGAGCCGCCGCTTTGCCGCGGCTGGCCCATTCTCGGCCGTGCCCGCCGGTCTGCACGTTGGAGCGTTCATCGCTCTCCAACTCCAGCTGCTGAAGCAGCAGCTGCTCAGGCCCAGTGAAGCCAAGTGCCAGCAGCACAAGCTGCGCCGGGAACACTTCCTCGCTACCGGGCACTTCGTACGGCATCAGCCTGCCGTCAGGTCCGGATCGCCATTCTATCCGGACCGTTTGCACGCCGCAGACGGACTCGCCCGTCTCGCTCAGAAATCGCTTGGCGGACGTCACGTAACGCCGCGGGTCTTGACCCTGCACCGCCTCGGCTTCGCGCTGCCCATAATCGGTTTTCTTCACCCGCGGATACTCGGGCCACGGATTGCTCGCAGGCCGCGTCGAAGGCGGTTCCGGCATAATCTCCAACTGCACGACGCTGCGGCAGCGCTGGCGCAGCGCCGTCGCCACGCAGTCCGTTCCCGTATCGCCCCCTCCGATGACAACCACGTCGCGGCCTGCGGCGGACAAGTCTTCTCGGATCGCGTTCAATCCGCTACCACTCAACATTTTCTTCGTACTGGCCGTCAAATAAGCCATCGCCTGATAAATGCCGTCGAATTCGCGCCCTTCGATATTCAATTCCCGGGCCGCTGTTGCTCCGCCCGCCAGCACGATCGCGTCATGATGGGCGCGAACCTGCCAGACCGCGAGATCCCGTCCGATTTCGGTATTCGTGACGAAAACGACGCCTTCCGCTTCGAGCAGATCCACCCGTCGTTGAACCGTCTTTTTTTCCAACTTCATATTCGGAATCCCGTAGGTGAGCAGCCCGCCAATCCGGTCGGCCCGTTCATACACCGTCACTGTATGACCGACTTTGTTCAACTGCGCCGCGCAGGCCAGCCCGGCAGGGCCGGAGCCGATCACGGCGACTTTTTTGCCTGTACGCAGCAGCGGCGGCTCCGGAGCGATCCAGCCTTCTTCGAAGCCGCGATCCACGATTGCTTTCTCCAACGACTTGATCGTCACCGGACTGCCGATCAGGCCGCCGGTACAGGAGCCTTCGCACGGAGCAGGGCAGACCCGTCCGGTAAACTCCGGGAAATTATTCTGCTTATGCAGTCGATCCAGTGCATTGCGCCAATCGCCTCGGAACACTAGATCATTCCACTCCGGGATCAGATTGTTGAGCGGGCAGCCCGCAGCCATTCCCGACAAGATTCGTCCTGCGTGACAGTAAGGCGTGCCGCAATCCATACAGCGTGCCGCCTGTTGGCGCAGATGCTCCTCGTCCATTTTTTCGGAAAACTCGTTCCAATGTTCAATCCGTTCAAGTGCCCCGCATTCGCTTGGCATCACGCGTGAATAGTCCAGAAATCCCGTCGCTTTTCCCATGCCTGCAAACCTCCGATGAATAGAGTCAAAGTATCTTCCGCGCCTGCTCGATGCTTCATTCATGCTGTAAAGGGAGAAAGGATGAGCCGGACACGAACCGTGAGTATATCGCAATGAGTATCTGTCAGACTGCGGTTTGATCCATTGTTAACCCGTGAAATGTATTCAGATTATCAGTTGTGTTGCCAATGCGTCATGAGGTAAGTCACTTTGAAGCCCGTGCAGCCAATCAAAATTTATGAAGCTGCTCTTTGGTATATGACTAATCTGCTTACCTACGCGGCTTCAAAATCATGAACATAAAGGTTATTCAGCATGCCTAATTGTATAGAATCTGAAAAGTCTTCTTTTTTGTAAGCGTTCAATTTTTACACTTGAACATGTACGTACAACACGTTATGATTAATCAAAGAATTATATATACATAATTAATTAACTATAATATTAATCAAATTCAGAAATCTATTAATGATAGGAGAATATTCATGACTTCTTTTCGCGATCAACTTATTGCATGGTACAAGTTTGACGAGGCTTCGGATATCGGGCGGGACCGTTCGGGCCGGGAACTGCACGCAACACCGTCCGGCAGCCGGCTTCCGGTCGTCTCTGATGTTGCAGGCCGACCTGCGGCAACGTTCAGCGGGGGCCGCAGCGGGTCCTCTTACCTGGAGCTGCCGAGCAATATGCTCAAAGATGTAAGCGATCACACCGGGGTTACGGTTAGCGCTTGGGTCCGCTTTGATGCAGGCACCAGCGTGTGGGAACGGATCTGCGATTTCGGCAAAAGCGAAGGAGCCCCTTCCTTATTCCTGACCCGTGCCATGCGCGGCACGCTGTCGGCAGGCGGTGATCTGGTTGCCGATCCGGGACGCGGCTTTGTGCGCGGCGAATGGATGCACGTGGCAATGAGTGTGATCGGGACGGAAGGCGGAACGCTCAGCAGCGCAGGTCCGGTCGTGTACGTCAACGGCGAAGCGGCGGCCGACGGCTCGGTCAGCCAGACGTCGAGTGGGAATTACGCGCAGCTCCGTCGTTGGTTCGATACTTTTGCGGAAGAAGACAACTATACCCGCAACTATATCGGACGTTCTCAGTTTGCGGCAGATGACGATTTTGCGGGTTCGATCTCCGATTTCCGCGTTTACGCGGCGGGGCTGTCGGCCGACGAAGTGATCGAAGTGATGTGCGAATCGCTGACGGACGAAGAAATCGTGCGCTTGGCGGCGGATAAATATCTGGTATTCCCGACAAGCATTTTGACCCGCGATATTCACCTGCCGACGTCTCTGATGGGCGGAAAAGTCGACGTGAGCTGGGTGTCGAATCAACCGCAAGCGGTATCGCATGAAGGCAAAGTATGGCCGCAAGGGACCGGAGAACCGCAGGCGGCAATGCTTACCGCAACGCTAACCGTCGGAGCGGGCAAGGCAGAGCGCAGCTTCGATGTCTCCGTGCTCCCGCCCGAGCTGCCGCCGTATACGATCACGGTACATGGCGGTGAGCCGATCGAAGGCGTGGTGGATGTCAGCGAAGTGATGTACGGACTTTTTTACGAGGATATCAACAATGCGGCGGACGGCGGGATTTACGCGGAAATGGTGCAGAACCGTTCGTTCGAAGCGTTCGAATTCGATACCTACTCGCATGCCTCCGGCGCTTGCGGCTGCTCGACCGGGCGCAATCGCCAGCCGCTGCTGTGGTGGTACGGCGATATCGACAAGATGACGCCGCAAAACAACGATACGCTCGGCCAATTCCTCGGTTCCTCCGACCCGGACGTGAACAGTTACTATGTCACCGTGGCGGACGGCGCGACGATCTATAACCGAGGCTTCAACGATACCAACGGCGGTTACGCGATGAATATCCGTCAAGGTGCCAAGTACGATTTCACGATTTGGGCCAAAGCCGAGCAGGAAGGATTTATCACGCTTCAACTGCAAGATCCGGCAGGCGAAGCGGCAAGCGATATCGTCACCGTGAAGATCGAAAGCGGCGGCACCTGGAAAAAGTACGGCATCCCGTATCCGGCAAACGGCGTTACGACTTCTACATTGGCGCTCACCGGCTCGCAAAACGTGCTCGGCCAGCTTGCGCTGACCTTCGAAGGCGAGATTTCGATCGAGCTGGTGTCGCTGACGCCGCGCGATGTCTGGGGAGCGGACGAGGAAACGAATTCACCGTCCGCGCACGCTAACTACATCGGGAATCCGAACTACCGCCTGCGCCGCGATCTGGTCGAAGCACTGGCGGGTCTGCATCCGAAGTTCTTGCGTTTCCCTGGCGGCTGCATTTCCGAAGGCTCGTTTATTTGGGACAACGTGTACGATTGGAAAGACTCCGTGGACGACATCGAACTGCGCAAAGAAAACTTCAACGTCTGGGGCTATATGATGACGATGGGTCTCGGTTACATGGAATATTTCCAATTGGCCGAAGACCTGAACGCGACGCCGCTTCCGGTCATGGCGTGCGGCGTGTTGTGCCAGGCTCGTTCCGACTACGCGCATCCGGCAGGCGGCGAACTGCGTGACTATTATATCCGGAACTTCACGGATTTGATCGACTTCGCGATCAGCATGGACTTCGAAGGTAATGAATGGGCTGCCATGCGCCGGAAAATGGGACACGAAGCGCCGTTCGATCTGCGCTACCTGGGCGTAGGCAACGAGAACTGGGGCAATGAGTTTTTCGCCAACTTCGAAGTGTTCAAGGCGCGGATCGACGAGTATATGGAGCTGCATTATCCTCAGCATGAGTTGTATATCATCTCGACGGTTGGCGCGCAGGCCGACGACGACGCGTATCAACAAGGATGGAAGTTCCTGAGCGGCAATCTCGAAGGTTCGGCGGAAGTGGAATTCGCGGATCGGGACAAGGTCATTTCGGAACAGGTAAGTTGGTATGCCGCGCAGCCGAATTATATGGATACGATCGCGGACGAGCATTACTACCGTTCGAACGACTATCTGCTGAACAACGCGGATCGCTACAACTACTATTTCCGGGCAAAAAACGAAGACGGCAGCATCAACTGGCGCGAGACGTCGAAAGTATTCGTCGGCGAGTATGCGTCCACGGATAAAAATACGCTGGCCGGCGCGGTAGCGGAAGCGGCAATCATGACGGGATTCGAAAACAACGCGGACGTCGTGCGTCTGGCCGCTTACGCCCCGCTGTTCAACAAAGTGCTGACCGACGGCACCTACCGCTGGACGCCGGACTGCATCTGGTTCGATGACGAAAGTGTCTGGTTCACGCCGAACTATTACGTGCAGCAGATGTACGCGAAATACCTGGGTGACAAGGTACTGCCGACTTCGTTTTCCACGTACCGCGGCGGCAAGCCGGTGGATTTGATTCCTCGCGGAGGGATCGAGATCGCGGCGGAAGATGCGGAGATCGCGGTGAAAAGCGTGAAAGTGACTTCGAACACCGACGGCAAAGTGCTATTGGATTTTGATTTCAGGGAAAACGCGTTCTACACGGGCAGCTCCAATGCGCGTGAAGATTGGGAAACGCCGTGGGAATTGATTCCCGGGTCCGGAGACTATCATATTACCGAAAAAGACGGCCTGATTGTTCGTTCGGAAGGCAGCGGATTGAGCGGCCTGTATCTCTTGAACCCGGAATGGACGAATTATACGGTAGAAGTGAACGCCAAGCGTCTGTCCGGTAACGGCGGCTTCTACGTCGGCGTCGGCCTGACCGACATCGCGTCGGAAGGCAAAGACGTGCTGGAATACGCGATCGGCTACGGCGGCAATGCGACTGGCGTGAAGGTGCACAAGCAGGGCGTCGAAGGCTACACGCTTGGCGATTATTCGTCCAGCACGGCGGCAGGCAATCTGCGTGCAGCCAGCTATGAAGCGCTCGAAGACGGCCGCGAGTATGCGATCACCGTCGACTACGGCGGCCGCGACGGTCGTCATTTGATCTGCTCTTACGCCGATCCGGCAAGCGACTGGACCAGCAAAGTGCTGGATTATAAGCTGGAAGCTTACAACCGCGACGTGTTCCATTCGGTAACGGCGGACGCGCAGCATGTGTATATCAAGCTGGTTAACGCGGACGGCGTAGACAAGCAGACGCGTCTGAACCTCGACGGCTTGAACGTCTCCGCCGATGCCAAACTCGTGACGCTGACAGGCGACGCTTCGCTGCTTCATGTACCGAACGTGAATAAGAAAAACGCGGAGCAAATCGTGCCTGTGGAGAGTGGGTTTAGGCTTGAAGAAGAAACGGCAGGGCGCACCGCTGTACTGAAGCTGCCTGCCAATTCGGTGAATGTACTTGTCTTGAATCTGTAAGAGATAACCGGAATAGATTGAAAATCTGTATATAATATGATAAAATTACGGTAACAGTTCCCACCCGGCCTAGCGAATCAGATTTTTTGATTCGAAGCAAAAAAGGGTGGGACATTTTTATTATTTGGGGGACTTCACGATGGGTAATCATAAACCTTCTTTGAAGACTGCATTATCTATTGATGAGCAGATCAAACTGCTGGAATCGCGTGACCTGATTATTTCGGATCGAATTTATGCTAAAGAAGTCCTGGAGCGAATCAGTTATTATCGGCTTAGCGGCTACTTGTTACCTTTCAAAACCAAACAATCTACTTATAAAATCGGCACTCATTTTGAGCAAATCGTAAACTTATATGAATTTGATGCAGAATTGAGAAATCATCTATTTCGATTATGTGAATACATAGAAGTTCAAACTAGAGCGCTTCTGTCGCATTTTATCGCAATGAAACATCCTTTAGATCCTCTTTGTTATAAAAACCCTAATCATTTCAATCCTCGAAAGCGTTCACAATTCGATAAGGTTTTAGAAGAGTGGGAGATTGAATTAAACCGTAAAAAGGTGCCTAAGTTCATTGAACACTACCGCAGTCATTATAACGGGGAAGTTCCGATTTGGGTGGCTATAGAAATTGTTAATCTTACGCTTCTATCCAAATTCTATTCGGTCTTCAAAGAAGATCATCAAAAAGAAATCTCAAGAACTTTCAAGTTGAAAAAGGTGTATTTGCTGGAAAGTTGGCTTCGCAGCGTGACGGAACTGAGAAACAAATGTGCGCATGGCTCACGTCTTTACGGAGCTTCCTTATCTTCGCCGGCTTTGTTATCTCAAGACGCTAAAAGTTTAAATCTGAATCCTTTAAAAGTATTCTCGATTATATTCGCGGCCAAATATCTGGTTCGAGACCGAAACTTTTGGACGGAATGGGTGAACGATTTAGAGAAAAAATTGTCTAAGTTCGAGCAAGACATCGAGTTGAAACATATAGGCTTTGTGCTCAATTGGAAGCGGCATTTGCTCTCTTCACCTACCGATACTTGGTAGAAGGATTCTATAAAAATGGAACGTGCTTTTGTTGATGCACGTTCCATTTTTTTGTTATTTTTTCTTTTGGCGATTGTTTCGTTTTACCGTCTGCATAAGTTTTGCTCGCCGTGCTTTTTTCTTCTTCAAAATCGGATCGTTCTTCTCATGCTCCTGGATCGCTTCAATCTCTTGCAGATATAGCTTTTCGCTCTCGCTGGTCGAAGGAAGAAACGGCTCGTGGTTGTAGTCGGTCCGACGTCCGTAGCGCAGCATGTCATAAATGATCTTCCCGTTATTGGGCTTGCCGTTGGTGGTGCGCATCGGTACGATATCGAATAACGCATAATAAAAGGCATAGAAGATCAGCCGGTTCCAAAAGGTCTCCCGCCAGTCGATGATTCCGTTGGCCAGCAGCATATTAATTACGAAAGCCAGCGTCAAATTCGCCAGAATCGGTCCCGCATACAGGCAGACATAAGCAAAGCGGCTTTCCCTTTTCAACTCGTCATACGAAAACCAACTGTACAGATGATAATAGCGACGCACGTCCAGGATTCCGATTTTGAACAACCGCGGCCCGGACCCGAGCGTAATGCGCGGATTGACCGCGCCGAACAACACGCTGCCGAGCAGATAACCCGATTCCCGGAAAAACACGACGACAGGCAAGATGATGAACGCCGATACGATCAACGAGAGCAGGTCGGACAGTCCGAACATCGTCTCCACTCCTTTTTGCGGAAATTGCTTGTCTGGATAACCGATTCTAAAAGGTAACATACCCGATCGCACATGCTATGAAAAAAGCGCTGCACGAATCCGCTTCGGCAGCGCTTTTTGTTGAAGCTTAAACCTCGAATCGGGTAAGCTTCGGCTATCATACACGTTGGAAATCGACCTTTTCTACCGATTCATCCCGCCGGCTTCCCACTCCGATCATGCGCTCCACGATAAACTTCGGCCGCGCTTTGGTTTCCAGGTACGTTTTCCCGATATATTCGCCGATCACGCCGATGCCGAGCAGTTGCAGACCGCCGATCGCCCAGACCGAGATCGCGATCGTCGTCCAGCCCGGCACGGTGCGACCCGCGAAGTGGATGGACAGGAAGTAACCCAACATGACCAGACTGACCGCGAAAATCAGAAAGCCCAGCGTCGTGATCATGCGGATCGGCTTGATGCTGAACGAGGTAATGCCTTCAAGAGCGAACGACAACATTTTTCTCAGCGGATACTTCGATTCTCCCGCGAACCGTTCGTTGCGTTCATATTCGACGACGCTGGACGGATAGCCGATCAACGGCACGATGCCGCGCAAAAACAGGTTCGTCTCGCCGAATTCGGCCAATCCTTCCAGCGCGCGGCGGCTCATCAGGCGATAGTCCGCATGGTTATAGACCAATTCCGCACCCATCATACGCATCAGCTTGTAAAAGCTCTGGGCCGTCGTACGCTTGAACCACGAGTCCTTTTCCCGCACGCGGCGAACGCCGTATACGATGTCGAAGCCTTCGTCATGCCGCGCAACGAATTCGTCGATCGCGTCGATATCGTCCTGCAAGTCCGCATCGAGGGAAATAACGGCGTCGGCATGTTCTTTGACCTGCATCAGACCGGCCAGCAGCGCATGCTGATGCCCGCGATTTCGTGCCAAATGGATACCTGCGAACAGATGATCCGACGCATGCAGCTGCTCGACCATCGCCCAGGTTCCGTCCTTCGAGCCGTCGTTGACGAACACGATCCGGCTTTCGGGAGAGATGCGTCCGTTTCGGATAAGCGTGTTCATTTTTTCCTTCAGCCGCTTGGCGGTCTCGCCCAGCACCTCCTCCTCGTTATAGCAGGGAATGACCAGATACAGCTTATCCACGACAACTTCCTCCTGTGAGCGTTCAGTTTTTCAATTGATACAACGTATACAAATAAGGACTGCCTTCGAACATCTGCGTCTGGCTGGCGATAGCCGAATAATACATCTTCAGCTCGTCAGGCACGGTCGCGTCCGGGTCCGGCGTGTCCTGATTGACGCATACCAGCACATAGTCCACCGCGCGTTCCCGGATATAGCGGCGTTGTTCGTCCATCACGAGCGGGAACTTATCGTAATCGAAATTTTGCTTTTGGAAAAAGCGTGTTTGCGGTACGATGCCCGTCGTCGTGTACAGCCCGCGATCCAGATTGCCGTAATTCAGCAGCGAGGCGTCCGGCGTTTGCTCGATGATCCCGGCGAACCGATACTGTACCATGTCTGCTTTGGCGACTTTTAACAAATAGACGTTGTGGTTGAACAGGAATGTGAGCAGCAGGGACAGTGCCAGCACAATGCCCGATACAACCGCAGAGAGGCCCGGCGTAAGTCTGCGATCAACCAGCCGGCGAATGCCGCTAAGGGCCACGATCCAGCCGAAGACCATGAATGGCGCGAAGATCAGGAAATAATACAGAATGCCCTGTCCACCACCGTACACCCCCAGCGTGAGCAGTGCAACACAGCCGACTATCGAGATTCGTCCGAAAAGCGGAGGGAGCCATTTGTTCGAACATACAAACCCGACGCTGAGCAGGCAAAAAACAGCGAATACCGGATTTTCAGTCAAATTGTAGCGGAACTTGTCCAGAATGAAGTAGACGGTGTCGATCGCCGAGAGGTCTTTGCCGTAGTATCTGAAGTTCGTCCAAACATAGGTGTCAAGCCAGGGAGCGATAGCGCCGTTCAGGCCAAAGTAGAGCAGCCAGGGCAAAGTTGCGATCAGCATGCCTCCCAGAAACACGCCGCAGGCGACGAACGCTTTGGCATAATGCCGACCGTTCACCATGGCGAAGAAGAGAAATGCCATCCACCCGAACCAGAAGCCGAGCAGCGAGTATTTGATCCATAACACACAGCCCGCAGCGGCGCCGTTCCAGAGCAGCCAACGGTACGGAACAGGCTCGGGATAGCGGTCTTTGAAATAGAGAAGGAGCGTATAGATCCCGGCGGCAAGCAAAGGAAAGCTCAGTTCCTCGACGCTGTCGCCGTGGGTGAAGCTGGTCATATTCAGGATAATTGCGGCAAAAGCAGGCAGGGACAACAGCGAGTATTTGGCAGGCGCGAACAGGGTCAAAATCTTATGTATGAAGTAGAGGAAAGCGGCGAAGCTTAGCGTTTCCAGCAGATAGACGCCGAGAAAGGTTCGTTCGGATAGAAGATAGGCGAATCCATGCAGCGCGTAGACGAGAGGGCCTTTCTGCTCGAACAGGTCGCGATAGGGGACGAGTCCGTTCATCATGCCTTTGCCCATCGTGAAAAAGGCATTGGCGTCCACCCAGTCGTTCAACGGATACAGCGGCGAAGATTTGGTGCAGAGGAGCAAGAGAAGAGCAGAGACAATCAAGCTGTACAGAGCTGCGGCCCAGACAGCGATGTCGCGGTCTGAACGGGAGGACGGTTCCGGCGAGGGTTCGCTGGGGTGCGTAGAAACCGATAAACGTTGCATACAAGAACTCCCTTCAGTCCAATGATATGAGGATGTCGCTGATTATATAACCGCAATTTCAATAAATGATTCAATAGAAATATAGGCGAAAAGGAAAAAAAGAACAAAAATCAAAAATGCACTGATGAATGTAAATGTTAATTTAATTTGAATATATTGAAGAAAACGCGATCAAAACTGAACTCACGGGCTTATTTAGTTAATATTTTTGTTATTTATTTTTAAAAATATGAAGGAGAACGAAACGCGGCGGCGAAATGGATAGATGCAACATTCCAATTTCAAAGGAGGAACCGACTATCATGAAGCAAGGCAAGTTCATTCGCAGCTCTTCGCTGTTACTGTCCCTTGTATTACTCGCTCCGCTGGCGTCAGGCTGCGGAAGCGAAGTGAGTGCTGCGGCATCCGACACGCCGCCGACCTTCTCGAATGTCTCCGGATCCCTCGATCGTCAAAGACGGCGATACGTATTATGTATTCGGCTCGCATATCGCGGCTGCAAAATCGACAGACCTCATGAACTGGACTTCTTTTGCAAACGGTTACACAACGCCTGGCAATACGCTGTACGGCGACTTGTCGGAAAATCTGTCAGGTTCGTTCGAATGGGCGGGTGAAAACGATTCCGACAGCAAAGGCGGATTCTCGGTCTGGGCGCCGGATGTGTTCTGGAACAAAGACTATGTGAACAAAGACGGTTCCAAAGGCGCGTACATGATCTATTACAGCGCTTCTTCCACGTATATCCGCTCGGCAATCGGTTATGCGGTGTCGCAAAATATCGAAGGCCCATATGAGTACGGCGGCACGGTCATGTATTCCGGCTTTACCGAGAACGAAGCATACGACGCCAACAGCCAAGTGAACAAGCAGTGGACCAACACCGCGATTGACGAGCTGATCGATGCGGGCAAGCTGACAGGCGAAAATGAAAACTGGTTCAACGCGGACGGCTCGTACAACAACCAGCAGTATCCGAATGCGATCGACGCGGCGCTGTCCTATGATACGAAAGGCAAGCTGTGGATGACGTACGGTTCATGGTCGGGCGGCATTTTCCTGCTGGAGATCGACAAAAAGACCGGCGAACCGATCTTCCCGGGCAAAGACGGCACCACAAAGGACGGGCGCATGATCGACCGTTACTTCGGCACCAAAATCGCGGGCGGCTACGGCAAATCCGGCGAAGGTCCGTACATCGAATACAACAAAAGCACGAAATATTATTACCTGTACGAAACGTACGGCGGGCTCGGCGCGAGCGGCGGCTATAATATGCGCGTCTACCGTTCAAAAAACATCGACGGACCGTACACCGATTCACTCGGTCAAAACGCGGTGCTGCCTGCCGGAACGGAAAACACGGAATACGGCAACAAGCTGATCGGCAACTTCCTGTTCGAGCGCGAAGCGGGCGATCCGGGAACGGGCATCGGCTACGGCTATCTGTCGGCGGGCCATAATTCGGTTTACACGGACAGCAAAAGTGGGCAGATGCTGTTAGTGTTCCACGCACGTTTCCCCCAGCAAGGCGAGACGCATGAGCTGCGCATCCATCAGATGTTCATGAACAAAGACGGCTGGCCGGTCGTGGCGCCTTACCGCTATGCGGGCGAGAAGCTGTCCACGGTGAAAAAGGACGATATCGCCGGCGAGTATGCTTACGTGAACCATGGCAAAGCGTACTCCGGTGCGATCGAAGAAACTCAATTCATTCGTCTGAACGCGAACGGCACGGTTACGGGCGCTTTGGAAGGCAAATGGCGCAAAAACGCCAGCAACCAAGCCAAAATCACGCTTGGCGACGACGAGTTCGATGGCGTATTCCTGCGTCAATGGGACCCGGTATCGCAGTCGAACGTCATGACCTTCACGGCTGTGTCGGGCTCCGGCGAATCGGCTTGGGGCACGCGACTGGCCGATCTGAGCGACGAGCAGGTGGTTGCGAATACAGCATCCGGTTTGACTTTGGGAGACACGAGCAAAGTGACAGCCGATCTGACACTGCCAGCGACAGTAAGTCGTCATGCGCAGATCACCTGGAGCAGCTCGAATGAAAATGCCGTTTCTGCCGAAGGTAAAGTGACTCGTCCGGAAGAAGGACAACCCGCCGCCGCAGCGACGCTGACCGCAACAATCGTCAAAGGCAGCGCCCAGAAGACCGTAACTTTCGAAGTAACGGTGCTGCCTTACGAGAGTGCAAGCCTAACGGCGCATTATGCTTTTGAAAATGACCTGCAAGATAGCGAAGGCACGTTCACGGCAGGCAGCGCTACGGGTGACCGTATCGGCAAAGAAGGCGGAAATATCAGTTATGCGGCGGGCAAAACGGAGCGAGCTGTCGTCTTCGACGGCGCTTCGGGCGTAAAGCTGCCGGATAACCTTATCCAAAGCTCGTCCTATTCGGTGGCGCTGTGGGTGAAGCCAGAGCAATTAAACACCTACACGACAACCTTCTTCGGAGCGAAAGACGACGCGCATTGGTTGAGTCTGCTGCCAAAAGGCTCGGTCGGCGACCAGACGATGCTTTGGGCAGGTAATACAAGCTGGTACGACGGCGTAACAGGCGTGAAGATTCCGGCTGGACAATGGTCGCACCTGGCCTTCTCCGTCGATGAAGGGACGCTGACCGTGTATGTGAACGGCGAACGTAAATTCTCGGGAACCGGCTTCCCTGACCTGTTTGCCGCAGGAGTGAACGGTACGTTCGCACTGGGCGTGAACTGGTGGGACGCGCCGTTCAAGGGACAAATGGATGAACTGAGCGTGTATGAAGGAGCGCTGACGCCGACGCAGGCGGCAGAGTTGGCGGAGTAAAAAAGACGGAGGAATCGTTGAGGCCATCCGCGAACCGCCGATTCGCTTCGTTCTTGCCGCGCAAACCGGATATCGAAGCCGAAAAAGCTGCTGGGCTATCGGGAAGTTCCCGATAGCCTTTCTTCGCGTCGGAGAAGAATGCACAACCAAGTGCAGTATCGGTCACTGCGCGAAGCTCAAGAGTAACCAACACTTTTCGGAATCGGTCCTTTATGGCTTTACCGTATGGTATAATAGAAAGATTCGCAACAGAACGTTCATATTGCGTAAATAGGAGGCTGATCTATGAGTGCGTTCCAAGATTGGAATTTAAAGGTCAAAAAGACGTTTAACGCGACAAGCAACGAACAGGTATTGACCGTGACGGAAGCGGGCAGCTTACTCGGATTGACCAAAGATCAGATGAAAATATACGTAGATAAAAACAAGCTGACCAAAGTTCCGATCATGCGCAGCACCCATCGTTATCTTGTGCTGCAAAAAGAAATCGAAGATATTCTGAAAAAAAGCTAAAAAGAATGCTTGTCAACTTCGTGAGATCGTGATATATTATTTCTTGTGCTCGCGAGGTAATCGCGAACATCAAGATATGCGGTCGTGGCGGAATTGGCAGACGCGCACGGTTCAGGTCCGTGTGGGCTTACCCCCGTGGAGGTTCGAGTCCTCTCGACCGCATCTTATATTGTCATTAAGGCCCGAGTTTCTGACTTTGATCAGAGGCTCGGGTCTTTTTTCGTGTATATAAAGTTCTTGCGACTGTATATTCGTTGTCACGTTTAGCCGGGGTAAATGGTCTATAAAAATAGAGGTGTATTGCGCCCGGGGAGGGAAATGTGCCATGAAAACAAGTAAAACCTTAAAACGGAAGTCGGGATCGACAGAAATACAGCCAACGAATATGCAGCAACCGCCATCGAATACGGAATCGGTAGAGGACTTCGGTTCAATGCCGCCTTTAGAGACGTTGTATGCCCAGTATCGCAAGTATGCTTTTGCCATCGCCTATCGGATGCTTGGATCAGTAGAGGGAGCCGAGGATGCGGTGCAGGATTGCTTTGCGGAATTGCATCGGCGGAATCCGCAGGATGTCGATCATATCAAAGCCTACATCGCCCGAATGATCACGAATGCTTGCATCAACACGTTGAATTCGGCGCGCAGCCGAAGAGAGACGTATATCGGCGAATGGCTGCCTGAGCCGGTCAGCGGCGAAGAACATGACCCCGAAGCCGTCGCCGAACAGCGGGATATGTTGAGCTACGCCTACATGGTACTGCTGGATCGGTTGTCCCCCGGCGAACGCGCCGTATTCGTGCTGCGCGAAGCTTTTCAATACGATTACACAGCCATCGCCGAGATGACCGGACGAACCGAAGCCGGATGCAGACAAATCTACAGCCGGGTCAAGCGCTCTCTACAAGCCGAGCCTGCCGTCAGCGCAGCTCCTTCGCGCCGAAGCGCAAAATCTGGCGAAGCCCGCGCCAGCCTGCTCCGCCGCTTCACAGACGCCTTTGCCGCTTATGACGTCAGCGGCATGATGGAACTGCTCGCCGAACAACCCGTCTTCACCGCCGACGGCGGCGGCCAAGAACTCCGTACCGTCGTTCGCCCGATGGTCGGCCGCAAAGGCGTCCTGGCCTTGCTCACCTCCAGACGCATCTACGCCCAGCTCCGCGAATGGGAACCGTCCTTCGAACAACTCGGCGGCGAACTCCAACTGGTATTCCGCCATAACGGCAAAGTCATGGCGACCTTATGCTTTGTCCTGGAAGAGCCCGATAGCGACACCCCGCGTATCCGCGACCTGTATCTGATGCTGGCAGACGATAAACTGGCTCGCCTTCAATAAAATCTCCCTTACTAAACCCCTCTCAACTCAAAGTTGCCAGCAGCCCGCCCCTTTCCAAGCGGCGGGCTAGGGCGTGTCTTCAAACCTGCTGACGTGTATCTTTTACTGCCTTTTCGCCCTCCATCGCGTCACTTTCCCTTGACGTGCCCCGGCACGCCTTCGAAAAAGTTCCTTACTGAGAACGAAAATCCAGCAAAATCTACGGCCGTCGAGGTTTGAAGACACGCCCTAGACGACTATGCCTTTGACTTCCCTTGCCGATAGCAAGAACGAGAATTCAGATAAGCTCTGACTCAGAAGCTTGGAGCAAGCACCTTTGTTCAGTCAGTTGATCAGATCTAACTAAGTCAGTTCTTATATTTTGGAGAAAAATAAGAAAATTCGTAATAAGCAATTAGAGAACATGTATTGAGCTAATACTTCAAAAAGTATTGAGCCTTTGAGTCATGTTTATTTAAACCCAAGCGCTTCAGCGGAGGGAGGAATTCAGTGTAGGTAAAGCATTTCGAAGAAATGCACTTCGGAAGCATATGCTATAAGTGTTCGCCTTTTCAATTGGGAAGCATCCTTATTCAAATCCAATCCAGCTTCCCAAATGCAACACGCGACCTGAAGCCTTTCGAAGAAAGGCACATCGAAAGCATACGCTAACGAATTCCTCCCGCAGCGTCCCGCCTTATAAACGAATAGGATTAACCATAGACCTCAACGAAGGTCTATTTTCTATCTCAACTTTTCGCACTTAGACTATTGACAGTTAGAACTCTAACAATTATAGTAATCCCATAGTTAGAACTCTAACAGTTATATATTCAAACAAAGGAGCACCCACCATGTCCGACAAAAGAAATAGCGAAGCAGCGCCGAACGAAGCCTTTCAAGAAGTCGACGAGCGACAGCGTGCAGCCACGCCATACTCCAATCTGTTCCGCGACATCGCCATCCGTATGAGACCTTCCGCGGATAACCGTCTGTCGGAACTCGGATTGAGTCCGCAGCAGGGTCAAATGCTCGGCTACATTTACATGTTCCAAGAGCGCGGCATCATCCAAAACGATCTAGCCAAACGCTTTAGCCGCACCAACGCGAGTATCACCAGCATGCTGCAAGGCTTAGAGAAAAAGGGCTACGTCAGGCGTGTCGTACCCGAAGGCAACGAACGCAAAAAGATGGTTTACGTCACCGAACAAGCCGCGCCGTTGATCGCCGAGTTCGATAACGTCTTTCTTGAACTGGAGCATCGCGTAACGGCCGGCCTTACGCCGGAAGAAGCGGATACGTTGCTCCTTCTGCTGGAAAAAGTTCGCGATAACCTGTAAAAATAACGCGTGGAATCGGCCCGTTCAACCATTCCATCCAATCTCCAACAGGATGCCAAGGATGATAAATCGGATCGCCGAGCCCACCGTTTCTCGAATATACATGAATAATTGCGCAAGTAATCATTTAAAATCAACACCATTTAAATCCAAACGGAGGCATTCGCCATGAGCACGACAGAAACTTCAGAAGCTATGAACGACAAGAAATCCAATCAATACTACCTGGAAAAATCACCGATCGGCCGCGCTATCGCGCATCTCTCGATTCCGATGATGCTCGGTATGTCCGTCGGCACCGTGTATAACGTCATCAACGCCTACTTTATCGGCCTGCTGCATAATACGTCGATGCTGTCCGCGATCACGCTCGGGCTGCCGATCTTCACCGTGCTGATGGCGGCAGGCAATGTGTTCGGCGTCGGCGCGGGTACCTTTATCACCCGTCTTGTCGGGGGAGGAACGCCCGAAAAAGGGAAAAAGATCGCCGGTTACGCTTTTTACGGGAGCCTGATCGCCGGACTATTGATCGCGCTGATTTCCTTCCTGTTTATCGGTCCTTTGGTTAACGGACTCGGCGCGGACGCGTCGACCCACGACTACACCAAGATCTATGCCATGACGCTGATCGGCGGCGGCTTCGTGATCGTTATGAACTTCGCGCTGGAGCAGCTCGTCCGTTCGGAAGGCGCGTCCAGACAATCGATGTACGGCATTTTCATCAGCACGGGGTTGAGCTTGATTCTTGACCCGCTGCTCATTCTCGGACTGGATATGCACGTCATGGGGGCTGCTCTCGCCATGATTCTGGCCAATGCGGGTTCGGCGCTTTATTACGTTTACTTTTTACAGAAGAAAAGTGATCATTTGCGAGGCTTTATGAGTCACTTCCGCCTGTCGATTCGCGATCAGTTGGAAGTTTACAAAATCGGCGTGTCCGAACTGTTCCAGTCCGCGTTCATGATCGTAACGACGCTGCTGTTCAACCACTATATGATCGAATACGGAGCGCAGGTACTGGCCGGGGCGGGCATCGGACTTCGCATCGTGCAGATTCCGGAATTCCTCGCGATGGGGCTGTTCATCGGCTTGATTCCGTTTTTTGCTTTCAACTACGCCGGTTCGAATATCGCTCGCTTCAAAGCCGGATTCAAAACCGCGGCAGGCATCATCGGCGGCGTGGCGGTTGTCTTTGTCGGTTTGGTATATCTGCTGCGCGAACCTGTGTTGCGATTGTTCTCCAGCGATCCTGCCGTGCTTGAAGTCGGTTCGTATATTCTCGGAGCGATGCTGATCTCTGCTCTGTTCAACGGCTTCACCGGCCTTTTCCTCACGTTGTTCCAAGCTTCCGGTCAAGGCACGCCGACAATGATCATGTCGATCACGCAGGGCGTGCTGTACATCCCGACGATCATCATCCTGCACGCGTCGTTCGGTCTGCACGGCGTGATCTGGTCAATGACCGTCACTGAGCTGATTACCTGCTTACTCGGCCTGATTCTGTTCATTCCGTTCAGCCGTAAGTTGAACGCACGGCAAGCAGAACCGGAAGGGCTTCCGGCGTAAAAGAAAGCTGCGCGCATCGGTATCGTTCTCTGTTTTCAAAAGGCGGCTCGCAATCAACGAATCGACTTAAGGACGTTGCATCGCCTTGTCTTTTCCAGGGAATCGTGATATATTGGCGGACGTGGCGGAACTGACAGAACTGACATAGGGTCGAAAAGGGTTGTAAAAAATCCTATTCGGCACTTGAGTCGCACCCGCGAAAATTGCAAGGAACGATTACGATAGTCAGCCACGCTCTCCGGTTCTAACCAACCGCGCAGGGCGTTTTTTGTTTTGTATCGAGAGATTCAAAGTCGGATAGTTAGCATTTTCATATTTAAAATTCAGGGAAAAAGAAGGGTTGGAGATGGCAGAAAGCGGCATACGAACGAAGTGGAGTAGCGGGTTGCTGGAGAAATATTTATCGGGCAGGTCGATTGATTACAGACAGATTATCGCGTTATTTATTCCTCTCTTGGTCGATCAGGTCTTTATCGTGGGGTTGAACCTGGTCAATACGGCCATGATCAGTTCGGCAGGGGTGGATGCGGTCAGCGCGGTCAATATGGTGGACTCGCTCAACGTGTTCCTGCTCAGCATTTTCGTGGCGGTAGCAACAGGCGGTACGGTCGTCGTGGCGCAGTACAAAGGCAGCGGCAACTCGATCATGGTGTCCAAAGCAACGGCAGGTTCGGCGTCGGCGGTATCGCTGCTGGCGGCGATCATCGGGATCGTCATGATCGTGTTCCACAATCCGCTGCTCAACGTGCTGTTCGGTTCGGCGGAACACGCGGTGATGGAGCTGGCGCGCACGTACATCATCGGCAGCGGTCTGTCCTATCTGGGACTCGCGTTCGTGGAAGCGGTCTGCGGCGCGCTGCGCGGGATCGGTCGTTCCCGGGCTTCGCTCGCGCTATCGCTCGTCATGAACCTTCCGTATGTCGGACTTAATCTGCTGTTTATCAACGTGCTCGACATGGGCGTGCTCGGCATGACGCTGTCGGTCAATATTTCGCGTTATTTTGCGGCGGCATGCGCGGTGTATTATCTGATCAAGATCGACGCCGAGCTGCGAATCCGCATTCGGGACTTTTTCACGGTCGGCTTCGATATGCTCAAACGGATCTTCACCATCGGCATGCCGTTCGCGGCGGAGCAGATGTTTTTCAACGGCGGTAAAATCTTGACTCAGATCTTTATCGTCAGCATGGGCACGTACGCGATTGCGACGAATGCGATCAGCGGCGCGCTTGCGGGCGTGATGCAGATTCCGGCCAATGCGCTGTCGCTCACGCTGATCACCGTCGTCGGTCAGTGCATGGGGCGCCGAGACGTGAAGGATGCGAAAAAGCTGACCAAATCGTTCGTGATTCTGGGCTCCTTTTTCTACGTGATCATGGGTCTGCTGATTCTGCCGCTGTTCCACCCGCTGATCAGCATGTTCAATCCTCCGGCGGAGATCGTGGACGACATCTTCCTGATCGTGCTGATCAATACGATCGCGCAGATTCCGCTCTGGTCGATCAGCTTCATGATTCCGTCGGCGCTGCGAGCGGCAGGAGACGCCAAGTTCACCTCGCTGATCTCCATGCTGTCGATGTGGCTGTTCCGCGTCGTGCTGGGCTATATCCTCGGAATCGTGCTGAATATGGGCATTCTCGGCGTATGGCTCGCGATGAACGCCGAATGGGCGGTTCGCGGCGGCATCTTCATCTGGCGGTTCATGGGACGGAAATGGTATCGGCATAAATTGATTTAAGAACAGGTTATATGGGATGAAAAAACCATGCGGAGAGATCTCGATGATCTTTCGGCATGGTTTTTTTTGGCGGATTTAGAGGTGTTATGTTCGGCGAACCTTCTTCCTTTTCCGATCTTCATTCCAATCCTCCCGTTTGTTGCCCATCGTCGAATCTTTGATTAAAGTTGGAGAAGATACAAAGCGAATAAGATCTCCAACTTTGAGATTAATGGCTTGACCAAGTTAAAGGAGTTCCAATATGTGTATTTTAACGTTCGTTGAGATTGAAGGCCATGACATTTATAAGCTGCGAAAAGAGGAATCATCATGAAGCCAAAATTAACAGCACCCCAAATCCAGGAAGGACGGTTGGAGCCGGAAACCGACCTCGATATCGAGTCGCGCATCGAAATAACGGATCGTTTGGTCGAACAGATCGAGCTTACAGAACTGGACGCTGATCGGGTCTCGTTCGACCGAACGGTGTTCCGACAGGTGACGATCACCGAATCCGCGCTGCGCGAAGCGGAGTTTACGGATACGGTGTTTGAACGCTGCGACTTTTCCAATGTGAATTTTGCGGATATTTTCCTGAATCGAGTCACGTTCAAAGATTGCAAACTGATCGGAACCGACTTCGGCGGGGGACGGATGCAGCAGGTACGGTTTACGGACTGTATCGCGGATTACGCGAATTTCAGATTGGCGAAGTTCAAGTCGGCGTTATTCGAAGGTTGCTCGCTGGTCGAGACGGATTATTACGCCGCAACCGTGCAGCAATTCGGATTCGAAGACTGCAAGATCGACCGTGCAAACCTGGCGGAAGTGAAGTTGAAAGGGGTCGATTTGAGCACTTGCGAATTCGATTCGCTCATTGTGAACCCGGAAGATCTGGAAGGGTGCAAAATCGCGCCGAATCAGGCATCGGTATTCGTCGGTCTGCTAGGGCTAGTTATCAAGTGAGCAGCCAATCGTGCAAAAAAGCAAGAATTTAAGCCGGGACCGACTGTTTTTGCGATCAATCTTGCTAAAAGGCAACAATGACGTGGTAAATCGGCGATAATCCGCAAAATCGGCTGTAATTGTTGCTTTATTGCAGGAATAGGGTCTGTATCGGTTAAAAGTGAGTCCGGTTCCTGCGTTTTGGCAGGAATGTACCTGGCGGCTCCATGCACGAACAGCCCTCGCCCAAATCAAAACCGCACCGCCTTCACCGGTCTATGCAGAGGTGAAGGACGGTGCGGTTCTTGTATTCAAAACAAGTCGTAATAGTAAGCTCCATACACTGCGGCCGCTACCAGCACGACGCACATCAGGGCAAAAAGCGTAATCTTCCACGGGCTGCGCGGAACGGTGCCGGAGACGAGACCCGTTTGCGCGTTAACCATATACTGATAAGGCTTGCTGCGATATGAGTAGGCGGCGCTCCAGACCGGCAGCAGCAGATGCTTGTAAGTCAGGCTGAAGTAGCGCGAGTCGATGTTGAGTTGGCTGACTTCATCGCCGCCAATCTGGCTTTTGACCGAAGACTTGATCCAGGAATCGATTCGGCTTCGTGCCTGACGCCAGCCTGCGTTACGACCGACCGTATACCGCTCGGCGACGTAGCCGCTCAAGTATTCCGGTTGATACTCGCGAAGCTGGCTCAGGTTGAAGTCGCTCAGTTCGTTAAGCAGCTTGTCGTCGTAGCGGTTGGATGCGGGGATCAACACGTCGTTGTACCACTTGGCATAACTGCCGCTGACCGAGGTCCAGACCGTATAGCGAACCTGAACGGTGTACGTTTCCTGCTTGCCATCGACGGTACGTGTGCGCGTCTCCGTCCGATAATGATAGTCGCCGCGTTGCGCCGTATACGAAGAAGCGGTATCGGCGTCGAACGTCCAATACGGAATATACACACCGCGCAGCGCAGAATCGACATGACCGTTTTTAAACGCGTTCGGCACGAACCAGCGTTTCTTTTTCCAGTCGCGGAACGCAGTAAGCGCCTGTTCCATCGACAGCTTGAACGGAATGATCGTCTCAGGTCGGACGCTTCCGGCATTTTGCCGATTGATGACTTTGGCGGATGCGCAGAACGGACAGATTCCGGCGGTTACGGCTTCCGGCACGATGAATTCACCGCTGCAATTGTCGCAGTGCAGGGTGAATTGCCGCAGTCCCCAATCCGTGTTGCCGACCAGATGGTCGTCAGGCTCGGAAGGGTCAAAAGCATGCTCCATCGGCACATGTCCGGCATTCGCAATATCTTCTTCAAGACCGCAATACAAGCATTTCAGCGTTTGGGTGGCCGAATCGAATCGCATGGAAGCTCCGCAGCTCGGACAAGGAAACGATTCGGCAGATGCGGAGGCATCCGGCGTATGGGGAAGAGGTGTATTCATCGTCGCTTATACCCGTGTGCCGCATTCGGAGCAGAATTTGGCCGCTTCGGCTAACTTGGCGCCGCATTCTGAACAGAACTTTTTGACGCCGGGAGTCGGAGTATCGGCTTGGTCTTGAGCATTCGGAGCAGGCGAGGAAGCTCCTTCTGCATCCGACGACCCTGTGCTTTCCGTTCTAGGGTTGGCGCCGTGCTGCGATTGTCCGCCGCCCTGCGTTCCCGCTGCCTGAGGATTCATCATTTGCCCCATCATCTGAGCCATCGCCATGCCCGCCCCGAGACCCGCTCCCGTGCCTGCCGCGCCGCCGCTTGGGTTATTGGCCGCTTCGCGAATCGCTTCGGCGGTCTGATACTTCATATATTGGTCGAGATCGCCCGCGATGCCCATCGAGGAACGGCGGTCGATCGCTTGTTCCACTTCGGGCGGCAGCGAGAGATTTTCGATACGCAGCATCGATAAGGACAACCCCATTGCGTTAAAATGCGTCTGAATTCTCGCCGAAGCCTCACTGCTCAATTCTTCGAGCGAAGAAGCCAAGTCGACGACCGGAATCTTCGATTCGCTGATCAGGTCGCTAACGCCGGTCACGATGATCGACTTCAGGAAATCCGCGATCCGCTGCGGGTTGAAGTCGGAATTCGTGCCGAACAGCTCGCGCAGGAAGGCGGCCGGGTCATTGACGCGGATTGCGTAACTGCCAAACCCGCGCATACGTACAGGTCCGAATTCCGGATCGCGCATAATGAACGGGTTGGTGGTGCCCCAGCGCAGATTGGTGAAGTTGGCCGTGCTGACGAAGAACACATCCGCCTTGAACGGAGAATGGAAACCGTGCGGCCAGGATTTGAGCGCGGTCAGCAGCGGCATATTTTGCGTGGACAGCGTATAGGTACCCGGTCCATAGACGTCCGCCAGCTTGCCTTCATTAACGAAGATGGCCGCCTGCGACTCGCGCACGACCAGCTTCGCCCCCATTTTGATCGCATGATCGTAGGCCGGGAATCGGTATACCATCGAACCTTGGCTGCCCATTCCCTCCATCCACTCGATGACTTCAATAAATTGCCCCTTTAGAAAAGAAAAAAAGCCCATTTCATGTCTCCCCCTGATTCTCGGATCGCTGACTTGAACCTGCTTTGCGCATCGTTCGCATAAGTCTCGACAAGTAAGCGGAATATCCTTTATTATAGCGTGATTTCCTTTTTAATCATGTAAAAAAATAACGAATTACCATCATGCGGGTGTTGTTTTGTTCAACGGGAAGGCTCAACATCCTGCAACAACTTCCTGAAGTGTTTTGTGATGTCCAAGCGCTCGGGGATTCCCTATAATCGAGTTGTAGCCAAATGAATCCCCTTTCATGAAACGTATCCCGAAGAAGCGAAGGCGGTGAGAGAGATCGTCAAATTATCACCCAGACAATCCCGGCTTGTATCGATTTTGCTCAAGCAGACGGGTTATCGCACGGTACGCTTTTACGCCGACGAGTTGAACTTCTCCGAGCGCACGATCCACTCCGACCTGCGGACGGTCGAGAAGTTTCTGCTGACCCAGGGTTATGAGCTGGAGAAGAAACCCGGCATCGGCGTTCGGGCAAACCGGACGGGAGCCGTGGAGCCGGAAGCCGACGAGCCGGTCGAAGAGCAGCAAGACTACTCCACAGCCGGACGTCGCAAAAAGATGATGGAAATGATGCTTTTCGAACATAAAACGGTGACTTTCGAGCAGTTGTCGGAACAATTCCTCGTCAGCCGCAGCTCGATCAAAAACGACCTGAACGCCGTGGAGAAAAAGCTGACATGCCGCAACGGTTTGCGTCTCGTCAGCGACGGACAAGGCACGCGCTTTATCGGCCGGGAAAAGGATTGGCAGCGGGCGTTTCTGGAGTTCAACCGCTTCGTGCTGGAGGACGGCGGCACGCTGCTGGAGAACGACGAAGAACGCAAGCTGGAGCTGCTGTCGGCGTATTACGGAGCGGACACGGTGAGCGTATGCTCCCGGGTGCTTTACAGTTATTTGAAAGCGGATGCAGCACTGATCGCCGATTATTACGCGTTCAACGTGCTGAGCATGATGATCGTACTGGCTTACCGCATGCAGGGCAAACATTACCTCGACAAAGAGCATTCCGGGGTGCGCGTCAGCGTCGAGCCGAGCGTGTTCGAACAAGGGGCGCGCGATATGCTCGACAAAATCTCGCTCCGCCTCAACGCCTCTTACACGGACGGCGAGGTCGAATATCTGTCCGCGTATCTGATTTCCAACAAATTCGAGGCGCTGCCGACAGAAGAGGACTACTACCGCTGCGTCGAACGCATTATTCGGCAGATCGGCGACTCACTGAACTTTAATTTTGAAAAAGACGAGCGCTTGAAGGAACAATTGCTGCTGCATTTCCCGTCGATGGTCTACCGTCTGCGGGCAGGCATTCCGGCTAATAATCCGTTCGTGTATCAGATCAAAAACGAGTTCGCGGTTATCTTCAACATCGTCTGGGTCGTTCTGGGCGAACACGAGGAGGAACTGAATGTCGCGTTCAACGAGGACGAGATCGGTTTCCTGACCATTCATTTTCAAGCGGCGGTCGAACGGGCCAAGCTGGGTCGGAAAATCCTCGTGATCTGCCCGAAAGGCATCGCGACATCGGAGCTGCTGGTCAACCGGATCAAAAACGTGCTGCCCGCTTTCGACCGGATCGAAGTGGCGTCGGCCAAGGAAGCGGAGAAATACGATTATTACGGCAGCGACCTGATCGTGTCCACCGTCAATCTGAATATTCCGGGGCGCAAAGCGATCGTCGTGTCCCCGCTGCTCACCGATCAGGACATGAAGAACATCACGGACTTTTACAATGAAAAATTCGTAATCGCCAAGCCCAATCAAGCCGAACTCGGTCCGCTGCTGCATCTGGCGCGTTACGTCCGGGAAGAATTCATCTACTTCGACGGCGATTTTGCTTCAAAAGAAGAGCTGATCGACGAAGTAGGCGGAGAGCTGGTACGCAAAGGCATCGTGTCCGGCGGCTTCGTCGACAGCATGAAAAGCCGCGAACGCCTCGGCGGAACCGATCTGCCGACCGGCGCGGCGATTCCCCACGGCAGTCCCAAGCATGTCAACGAGACCGCCGTGCTGTTGATCCGCAATCGGAAAAACATCGGTTGGAACGCCAACTCCGTCAAGACGGTCATCATGATCTGCATCGCGGAAAAAGATACCCGATATATCAAAAACGTGCTGTCCGACATCTACCGGATCGTGGAAAGCAAAGAACTGCTGAGCCAGATCCACACGATGTCCGACAAACACGAATTTATGAAAAAGATTGGATGTGGGACGGCTTGAATGAAGTGAATGACGTACATGACGTGATCGAAAAAGACATGATTTTGCTGGGACAGGATCTGGCGACGAAGGATGATGTGCTGCGGTTGCTCGTGCAGACGGCGGAGAAAAACGGGCTCATTACGGCGCAAACGCCGTTTCTGGAAGCCGCGCTCCGGCGCGAAGCCCAAGTTCCGACCGCTATCGGCTACCGAATCGCGATTCCGCACGGCAAAAGCGAAGTGGTGAAGCGTCCGTTCGTCGGCATGCTTCAGGCAACCTCGGACTTTCTGTGGACGGAAGGTCATGAAGAAGAGGTCAAACTGATCTTCCTGATCGGGGTGCCGCAGGAGAACGAACACAATATCCACCTTAAATTCATTTCCAAGCTGAGCAAAAAACTGCTGGACGACGATTTCCGCGATGAGCTGGTGGATTGCACCGACGTGGAGCGCGCTTACGAGCTGCTGCATTCGATCGGGAACCCGGCGTAATACCCAATTAAAAAGGAGGCAACACAGATGAAAGTAGTCGCAGTAACGGCTTGTCCGACAGGAGTCGCGCACACGTACATGGCCCAGGAAGCAATCGAGAAGGAATGCAAAAAGCGCGGATATACCGTGCAGGTCGAGACGCAAGGCAGCATGGGCATCGACAACGAACTGGAGCAGGAAGATATCGATTCGGCCGACGTGGTCATTTTGGCGGTGGCGATCAGTATCGAAGGCGAAGAACGGTTTGAAGAAAAAGAAGACGGCGGCAAGGTGCTGCATATCGACCCGGCCGACGTCATCAAGCATCCCGCGGACATTCTGGATCGGGCCGAAAACCTGTAGGAGGAGCAGCCAATGGCGAAAAAGGATACCGGGTTTCTGAAAGAAATCCAAAAAGCGTTCAGCACGGGCGTATCGTATATGCTGCCGGCCGTAGTCGTAGGCGGCGTATTCCTGGCCGTCGCATTGTCCACGGGCACGGCTACGGATGCGGGAATGGAGATCACCAATCCGTTCATGAAAAATTTGAACGATCTCGGCGCGGCAGGTTTTGCCATGATGATTCCGCTGCTTGCGGGTTACATCGCTTACTCGCTGGCCGGTAAGCCGGGTATCGCGCCGGGCATGATTCTCGGCTACATCGCCAACAATCCGATCGGCGAAAGCGGCGTCAAGACCGGCTTCCTCGGCGCGATGATCCTCGGCGTCGCCGCCGGATACTTAGTCAAATGGTGCAAAACATGGAAAGTCCCGCCGACCATCCGGACAATCATGCCGATCCTGATCATCCCGATCTTCACCGTATTGGTGGGCGGCCTGGCTTACATCTACGTCATCGCCGCACCGATCGGAGCCGCGATGGACTGGTTGGTCGACGTGTTGGGCAATCTGCAAGGCGGCAACGCCATTCTCCTGGGCCTGTTAATCGGCGCGATGACCGCGTTCGACATGGGCGGACCGGTCAACAAGACAGCAACAGCCTTTACACTAGCGCTAATGGCAGAAGGCATCTACGGCCCCAACGGCGCCCACCGCGTCGCAGTCGCGATTCCGCCGCTCGCCTTGGCCGTCTCAACCTTTATCGATCGGAAAAAGTACACCAAAGACGACAAAGACCTCGGCATCTCGGCCTTTTTCATGGGCCTAATCGGCATTACCGAAGGCGCCATTCCTTTTGCAGCCAAAGACATCAAGCGAGTCCTACCCGCAATTATCATCGGCAGCGCCGTAGGCGGCGCACTCAGCATGATGAACAATGTCGAAGCCCTAGTCCCACACGGCGGCCTCATCATTCTCCCCGTCGTCAACGGCAAACTCTGGTTCGTCCTATCCATGCTAATCGGCGTCGCCGTATCCGTCATTATCCTCCATTTCACCAAACCGAATTTGGAACAACAAAAAGACGATAAAGCGACAGAATCCGAGGCTGCCAAGCCTGTAAAGATTGCCAAATAACTCAAACCTAAGCCGAGAATGTACGACGTAGCTGGAAGCGAGAAGACGGAGAGAGAAATTCAGTGAAATACAGGGTTTCGAAGAAAACCTGCGGTAGCATTCAGTGCGATGCTGCGCCTTTGAACTTGGAAAACTTCAACTCAAAATTTCAATCGACTTTTCCAAGTGAGGCAGCGGATTGTGAAGCATTTCGAAGAAATGCACTTCGGAAGCCTATGCTGGCAATTTCTCTCGCAGTCTTCTCGCTTCCCGCACCCAAGTAACTCTCTCACCACCCACACAGAAACGGAGCGAAACAAACCATGACAAAACTTCCGATCAAAAAAGTAGTAGAAGGCCTGCTGGAACTACAAAAAACAGGACAAAGCGCTACGCTGCTCGGCGTCGGCCCGATGTCGAAAAACTGCGTGCAGGCCACGCTCGAAGTATCGAAAGAATACGATTGCCCGGTGATGTTTATCGCCAGCCGCAACCAGGTCGACGCGGACGAACTCGGCGGCGGCTACGTCAACGGATGGAACCAGTTCACGTTTGCCGGAGCGGTAGAAGAGGTCGCCAAAGAAATCGGATACGACAATCTGTATTATCTTTGCCGGGATCACGGCGGGCCGTGGCAGCGGGATCAGGAGCGCAACGATCACCTGCCGGCCGAGATCGCGATGGAATTGGGCAAAAAATCGTATATCGCCGATATCGAAGCGGGCTTCGATCTGCTGATGATCGACCCGACCAAAGATCCGTTCGAGATGGGCAAAGTCGTGCCACTCGATATGGTGCTGGACCGCACGGTCGAGCTGATCGATTTCTGCGAACAAGAACGCGTCAAACGCGGATTGCCGGAGATCGGCTACGAAGTCGGCACGGAAGAAACGAACGGCGGCCTGACGACGCTGGAAACGTACGAGACGTTTATCGTTCGATTGAAAGCCGAACTGGAGAAACGGAATTTGCCGCTGCCGACCTTTATCGTCGGTCAGACGGGAACGCTGACCCGCAAAACGGAGCAGGCCGGCACGTTCAATTTCCAAAACGCATATGACCTAGCACAAATGGCGAAGAAATACGGAGTCGGCCTGAAAGAACACAATGGCGATTATCTCGACGATGCGACGCTGCTGGAACATATTCCGTCGGAAATCGCGGCTACGAACGTAGCGCCTCAATACGGAACCGAAGAAACGCGTGCTTATCTCAATCTGGCTGCCGTCGAAGCGAAGCTGGCCGCGAACGGTCTGGTTGCGGAGCCTTCCCGTACCCGCGAAGTGCTGCTGAAGCGGGCGATCGAAAGCGAACGTTGGAGAAAATGGATGGTCGGCGAGCAGAAAAACCTCACCGTTGCCGAGATCGTGCAGGACGAAGCATTGTCGGAAGAAATTCTCGATATTGCGGGACATTACACGTTCAACGACGATGAAGTCAAAGCCGAAATCGCCAAGCTGTACGCCAATCTGGAAAGCCGCAATATCAACGGCCGTCGTTATGTAGTCGATCGGATCAAGCGTCCGATTCGCGATTATGCGGAATGCTATAATCTGCTTGGCGTGACGACTCGTATTCGCGAACTGGCAGGCGCGGGAGCCGCGCATGTTTGATGCGATTGACGCCAAGGCGGTCCATACCGTCCGAACGCTGGGCATCGACGCGGTAGAGCAAGCCAATTCCGGACATCCCGGACTCATAATGGGTGCGGCTCCTATGGCCTATGCGTTATGGACCCGCCACTTGAAGGTCAATCCCTCGACATCGAGGGATTGGACCGATCGGGATCGGTTCGTATTATCGGCTGGGCATGGTTCGGCACTGTTGTACAGTCTGCTGCATCTATCCGGTTATCAAGTGTCGATCGAGGATCTGCAACAGTTCCGCCAATGGGGCTCCAATACGCCGGGACACCCGGAAGCGGGTCACACCGACGGTGTCGAAGCGACGACAGGGCCGCTCGGACAGGGCATAGGGATGGCGGTCGGCATGGCGATGGCCGAAGCGCATCTGGGAGCGACGTACAACCGCAAAGGGCATGAGATCGTGGATCATTATACGTATGCACTATGCGGGGACGGCGATCTGATGGAAGGTGTGTCGCAGGAAGCCAGCTCTATGGCCGGGCATATGCAGCTTGGCAAATTGATCGTCCTGTACGATTCCAACGATATTTCGCTCGACGGCCCGACATCGAAAGCCTTCACCGAACATGTAGGCCAACGTTATGCGGCATACGGTTGGCAGGTGCTGCGGGTTGAAGACGGCAACGATCTGGCAGCGATCGATCGGGCGATCTTGGAAGCCAAATCCGACCGAAGCCGTCCGACATTGATCGAAGTGAAGACGGTGATCGGTTACGGTTCGATCCACGAAGGCACATCGCGAGTACACGGCTCGCCGCTGGGCGAAGAAGACACCAAACGCGCCAAAGCGTTCTACGGCATGAACGAGCATGCACGCTTCGAGGTATCCGAGGATGTCCGGACACGCTTCTGGACGAAGATGGTAGCAGCAGGTCGGCAAGCGGAGAATGATTGGAACAAACGCTTTGATCAATACCGGGAAGCTTATCCGGAGTTAGCAGCGCAGTATGCGTCAGCCTTTGCAGGCGAGTTGCCTTCGGATTGGGCCGATACGCTTCCTGTCTATGATGAAGGAACAGCTGCGGCAAGCCGGGCGACGGGGAAAGAAGCACTGACGGCGTTATCACGCAGCGTGCCTTTCCTATGGGGCGGTTCGGCGGATCTATCCGCTTCGAATAACACAGACGTAGCGGCGGAAGGCGACTTTGAAGTCGGCAACTATGCCGGACGGAATATCTGGTTCGGCGTCCGGGAATTCGCGATGGCGGCTGCCATGAACGGGATTCAGCTCCACGGCGGTACGCGAGTGTACGGAGGAACATTCTTCGTCTTTGTCGACTATTTGCGGGCAGCGATTCGCTTGTCGGCGCTGCAAAAACTTCCGGTCGTTTATGTACTCACGCACGACTCGGTAGCCGTGGGCGAGGATGGACCGACGCATGAACCTATCGAGCAGCTGTCAAGTTTGCGCGGACTGCCTAATGTGCGGGTGATCCGTCCAGCGGACGGCAATGAGACGTCGGCGGCCTGGAAGCTTGCAATGAGCAGCCGCGAGACACCTACGATTCTAGTTTTAAGTCGGCAGGCGCTGCCCGTCGTGCCCGGGACGAAGGAAAAGGCATCGCAAGGCGTGGCGCAAGGAGCCTATGTTGTTTCTCCTGCTGAGGGTACGATACCGAAAGGGATTTTGCTTGCTACAGGCTCCGAAGTGAATCTGGCGATCCAAGCTCAGGCAAAGCTCCGACGACTTGGGCATGATGTATCCGTGGTGTCGATGCCGTGTTTGGAGTTGTTCGAGGAACAAAACGAAGCGTACAAGCAATCGGTATTGCCGAGCGCAGTCGGGCAGCGGTTATCGATCGAGATGGGTTCGACTTTCGGCTGGGAGCGTTATACCGGAAAAGCCGGCGCTTCGCTCGGGATTGACCGATTCGGTGCGAGCGCGCCGGGCGAACGAGTCATTCGAGAGTACGGATTCACTGCGGAAGAAATCGTTCGCCGTTATCTGATGCTGGACCGTAATCCAGATATCGAGCCAATGCCCGTATCCGCAGAAGTAAAAGCCTAACATGGAGCGGCAAAAGCCGTACTGTGCGCATATAGCCTGTTTGATTCGGCGTCCGTCGATTCGCTCTGTCCGATGAATTTCGGCGTTTTGCGAATAGACGGACGCCTTTTCTTCGTTTTTTTACAGTAGAATAAAGGGAGAGAAAAGCTTGCCGATCTGCCTAAGCAGACAGCGGCATTCGGTTAAGCCGGAGTATGGAGAGGGGATTACGATGTACAACTTTATTTTCGATATCGACGACACGATCTACGACCAGATTATTCCTTTTAAAAAAGCGTTCGACCGCAACTTCGAACGTTATGCGGAGCTGTCGCTGGACGATTTATATCGACATAACCGCCATTTCAGCGACGAGGTGTTCGAACAGACCGTGCGCGGCGAGATGTCGCTCGAAGACATGCACGCGTACCGGATCACGGAGGCGTTTCGCGTGATGGGCGTCGAGATTTCCCGCGAAGAAGCGCTGCGGTTCCAACAGGATTACGCGTCGGCACAAGGAGAGCTTGAGCCTGCGCCGGATATGCGGGAAGCGTTGGATTATTGCCGGGACCACGGACTGACGTTCGGCGTCATCACCAACGGTCCGGCGGAGCATCAACGCAAAAAAGTACGGCAGCTCGGGATCTACGATTGGATCAAGTATGAAGACGTGGTGGTATCCGGCGAGTTGGCGTTTATGAAGCCGGATGTACGCATTTTCCGTCACACCGAGCAATTGCTCGGGATTGAACCGGAAAATACGTATTACATCGGCGATTCGTACGCGAACGATATTGTCGGCGCGAAAGGGGCAGGCTGGAAAGCGATCTGGATCGACCGCCGAGGCATGCGGATTCCGGAAGACGGGGTTAAGCCGGATATTACGCTTCGCGGACAAGATTCGATTGCGGAGACGATCCGAAAAATTTGCGAAAAATCAAAATGAGATCCAATTAAATAGAAGCCAAACCAAACGAAAAACGGCTGCCCGCGTTCATAATAGAGAAGAATCCGGCCGCCGTTTTTTTGATAGGTGCATCCAAACAGCGGGCCGATCCAAAGGAGGATTCCGATGCCACTCCCACAAATCCCTACTTCGCTCAAACCTGTTCGCCGTTCCGCTGTTCGTCTGGTCGCAGGTCGCGCTTATTACACTGGACGTCGCTATGCGGACTGGATACTCGGCGGCAAAACGTATGCTTCGCATCGTCGGCCCGATTCGCTGCCATACGCTGTCTTTGGTCATCAGACCGTGCTCATGCGCAAGCTGCGCGACGTCGATATGCAGCTTCAAGTCAACAAAGTCACCAATCTACGCATGGCGGCCAAGCGGCTCGACGGAATACTCATTCGTCCGGGCGAGACTTTTTCATACTGGAAAACGATCGGCAAGCCTACCAAAGCCAAGGGCTATGTAGACGGGATGGTGCTGCATTACGGCGGCTTCAAATCCGGAACAGGGGGCGGGCTGTGCCAGATGTCCAATCTGATCTACTGGATGACCCTTCATACGCCGCTCGAAGTTACGGAACGCCATCGGCATAGCTACGATGTGTTTCCCGACTCCAATCGGACGCAGCCGTTTGGCAGTGGAGCCACATGCTCCTATAACTATCTGGATTTGCAGATTCATAACCCGACGTCGAACCTCTATCAACTGCGCGTTTCCGTGGGCGAGGAGGACTTGATCGGCGAGTGGCGTTGTAACATGCCGTCGATTCACGCCTACGAAGTCTACGAGGAAGACCACCGCATGACGCAAGAACATTGGGGTGGCTACGTTCGGGAAAACGTGATCCGGCGTCGTACCCTCGCACCGGATGGAGAAATCGTAGACGATCGAGAAATCACCTGCAATCGGGCGCTGATGATGTATACGCCTTTTTTGCAAACCGGAGCGGAGAACGCCTAACCCTGCACATCACCGAAAGATCATTTCTGCTTCAAAGTCTCCCATGTACGTCTTCCCTTGTTTTCCGCTGTATCCATCGCTTTTTTCTTGATAAACGCGAATAGTCTTCAACCTGTCTTGCCGGGCGCAGAAAAGCGAGCAAACCGTCGCGTACAGGAAAAAGCCGAAACTGCTCATTTTGAGTCGTTTCGGCTTTTTGCGTATAGAAGAGACGTATAATACCCGGAACCTGCGCGGTCTATTTGTCCGTTTTCGACCCGCTTGCTGCGGGTTGAGGCGTCTTTTTCGGCTTATCCTCTGGTTTGGCGTTCTCGCCGACGGCGACCGCCGTTTTCTTCTGATGCTCCGCGATTTTCCGCTCCTGCTCCTGGTTCTCCAACACGGCCGTCAGCAGCGCCAGCGCAAGACCTTGCCCCCAACCCTGCGCCCATTTGCGGTCGATGCCGAGGTAGCCCGCGATATCGTTCATGACGGCGGTACCGCCGGAGACGTTCAGCACGCGGCCTTTTTCCGTGATGTTGGCGATAACGCCGTCGAGCGCTTTTTGCACGTATTTGCCATGCAGCGGGTTGCCTTGCGTGATCATCGCTGCGGCGATTCCGGCAGTAGCCGATACTTCGCCGTACGCGTCCGGGTAGTCAAGCACCGTGCCCCAGAGGCCGTCGTCTTTTTGCAGCTTTTTGATCGCCGCCAGTTGGTCGCGCAGCGAGCTCCAGATATGCATCATCGGCGGGTAGAGGTAGGCTTCGGGCAGGCCGCGCGCGGCGCGAGCCATCGTGTATGCGCCCCAGGCGTTCGCCCGCGCCCAGTGCAGGCCCGACATATGATCCTGCTTGATATTGTTGTAGCCGTGGTACCACAGCCCGTTTTCTTCGTCTTGAAGATAGTTGATATGCCAGAAATACTGATGAAGCGCGTCGTCGATCAGGTCTTTGCGCTCCAGCATGACGCCTGCGCGAAGAAGGAAATAAGCGGCCATGAACAGCGTGTCCGCCCAAGCCTGCTCCGGGAAATCGTTTTTCGCCGATACGGTATGCTGAAGCACCCGGTCGCCGAAGCGGAGCGCGTCTTTTTCCAAATATTCGATTTTGCCCAGGATCAGATCCAGGTACTTTTGCTCCTTCGTCTCGGCGTACAGCGTCAGCAGCATATGGCCCATCGCGCAGGCGTTGACCGTCCAGACCGGAGGCAAGCCCGCTTCGATATATTCGTCCACCCAAGCGATCATGCGCTCCAGATAGCGTTTGTTGCCCGTCGCTTCATAAGCCCGGCTGACGCCGTAATACGCCACGCCGCACGGCCAATCCCAAGTGAGATCCATATCGAGGGTGTAGTCGGTCACGCGTTCGATCAGGACTTTCAGGTCAACCTTTTCCGTGTTTAGTTTCATTAGCGTTCGCTCCGTTTCCATTGAATTTGGGGGAGTTGTCCATTAATATGTAAGCGTTCTTATATGCGATTATCGTAGCACAATGAACTGTACATATTTTGCGTGAATTCGCGAATTTTTCTCGGATCTTGCGATCATGCGCCGGACGTTTATAATGAAAAGAAAATCGGAAACGGAAAGAGGTGCGCGCATGGAAGAACTGTATTACGATAACGGAAACGAGACGTTTTTGGTGCATTACCGCAGCGGGCCGAGCTATCGGATGACGACGAGCCATTTCCATGCGACGTACGAGTTTTTTTACATGATGGACGGGCAGCGGAAGTTTTTTATCAAAGACCGCACGTTCGTAATCGAGAATGGCGACATCGTAGTCGTGGCGCCGAACGTGCTGCACCGGACGACCAACGCGGAGACGCCGGATTACGAGCGGTTGGTGGTCAACGTGCACGAGAGGTATTTAACCGCGGACGGTGCTTCGAAAGCCGAGGGGCTGCGTCCGTTGTTCGAGCGGGATTATGTATTGTTGAAAAAAGGAACCTATGTTTCCGCCGCGATCGATGCGTTGGCGGAGCAGATGATGCGCGAGATGAAGGAGGAGCAGCCGGGATACGAAGACTACGCGCGGGCGCTGACGATGCAGCTGTTTATTGCCTGCTGCCGTCAGCTTCCGGTCGAGACGGACGAGCCGCCGGCGGCGTCGAATCCGATGCACGAAAGAATATTCGAAGTGGTCCGGTATATCAACGAGCATTATACGGAGGAATTGACGTTGGAGCGTTTGTCGGAGCGGCTGTACGTGAGTCCGTATTCGATCAGCCGTTCTTTTAAAGAAGCGACGGGATTTACGTTCGTGGAATACGTGAACAGCGTGCGGGTGAAAGAAGCGATTACGCTGCTCCTAGGGTCGTCGCTCAAGGTGAATGCGATTGCGCGAAAAGTCGGATTCGGGAGCGTCACGCACTTCGGTCGGGTGTTCAAGGAAGTGACGGGACGGGCGCCGCTTTTTTATCGGAAAAAGGGGTGACGCTATTCGTTCATCTTCCGCGTGAGCGCAGACACTCGGCATCCTGATGAAAACGGGGTAAAATAAAAGAACAGTCACAAATACGGGAGGAAGATGACTTATGCGCCTTCAAATGGACGATTACACGGAAAACCAAATCAAAGCCAAAATCGGCGAGCGTCCCGGCACGCTGCGTCTCGTTTACGATACGATCAACTGCGGCTGCAACGGCGTCGTGACGCTTCAGATCGCGGACAAGCCTTGGGACACGGACGTCGCGGTGGAGTCGGAGTCGTTCGAAGTCTGGACCGACCGCCAGCAGGAGCAGCAGTTCGATCCGGTCATGAAGCTGGAGGCGGACCGCAATTACCCGTCGTTCAAGTTGTCCAGCGACGGAGCGGTGTTCAGCCGGAATATGCGGGTGACGGACGTGCGGGAACAGTAAGCGTCACAGGAAAAAGAAGACCGACGTTCGCCTTTCGGGGGCGATCGTCGGTTTTTTATTGAGCGGGCGATGTCGGAAATGCTTCCGTTCAGCGCATAAGCCAATAGAACATCCAGCCCGTAACCGCTACGATCGCAGCGATTGTCACGAAAATCTTCATCCCGCTGCGCGGCACGTCCCCGGCGACCGTGCCGTTTTGCCCGTTCACCAGGCCGATGAAGCGCCGTCCGCGATGCTCGTGTTCAAAAGCGTAAAAAGGCAGCAGTATGCGACGAAATCGAGGGCCCGCGTAATCGGTTCGAATCTTCAGATCGCGCACGGAATCGCCGCCGATTTTGCGCGTGATGGACTCTTTGAGGGCGCGTCCGATACGTGTTTGACCAAGCTCCCAACCTTGCGGGAAAGCAATATCCGGCGCCGCAAGCACGCAGCTTCGCATATATTCAGGGTGAGAGGGAGCGAGCGCGGAGAGATCGAAGACGGCCGATTTGTCGATAAGCTTTATATCGAAGCGTTCGGAAGCCGGAACCGTCACCGCTTCGAAAATCTGCTGATGATCTCCGTTCACCGCATGATAATTCGTCACCGTGGTACTTTCCGTATACGTTTCGCTGTTGCCGTCCGAGTCGGTTCGGGTATTCGTAGTCTCGCTTGTGCTGTCATCACCGCGTTCGGCCTTATACGTCGAGTTTGTTCCCATCGAAAAGGACCAGAACGGCAGATAAATTGGTGTCGGAGAGCGATAATCCGTTCCTCGAACGAAGAAACGCGGCGCGAAGCGGCGGCTTTTGCGCCAGATACGGAACCGTTCTTCGGCCTCTATATCGGAGAGCGAGAACGGAATTAACGCATCGGCCCAGGGCTGTGCGTGATTAGGCAAATCCGGCGTATCTTGCGGTCTGGCCGGATCGAAGCGATGTTCGGCTGGGAGATGCATCCAATCATCCTTTTCAAAAATAGTGGGGTCGTAAGTTATATTCGAATCTGCACTTCATACACCGCTTCCTCCGACTGCTCGGTCAGCGAAATATCCACCTGAATAATGCTCCAGGCGCCGCTTTTGGCTTCCAATCCTTCGGCGTTCAGATAGCGAAGCAGCTTCTCCAGTCCGCCCGCGTAATCTTCGAAGTCATGCCCCGTGTAACGCGTGCAGGCGTAATCCCCGGCGGGAGCTTCCTGCGCCCCGGCGCTTCGCCGACCTTGAACGAAGGTGAAGATCGCGCTCGCTTTTGCAAGTCCGGCCGGGTTCAGAGGGAACGCGAGACCTGCCGGTTCCGCGAAAAATCCGATCTCGTTCCCCGCCAGAAAAGGAAGGGTGTCGTGCAGCTTTTTTTGCAAGTCCAAAAATCCGTAAGATACCGCTTCGGCGCTGTATAGATCGATCCGATCCGGCAGCACCCAGAATTTGCGCTTGGACAGCTTGCGGACGATGAAGTCGGACTCTGCGTAATCGGTCTGAAAAGACTGAATATGCTGAATCCGGCTTTTTAACGTGCGCGAAATGCGTTTGAGATCTGCCGCCTGTCGGTCGATCCGCTGCACGGCTTGCTCCAGCAATCCGATTGATTGATCGAGATGTCGGTTCTGCATGAACAAACGAATCTCCTCGATCGAAAATCCGACCCGCCGCAGTTCCACGATCGTGCCCAGCACTTCGGATTGGAGAATGGAATAGTAGCGATACCCGTTATCCGGATCGGTATGCAGCGGACGGAACAGCCCGATTTTATCGTAATAACGCAAGGTGTCGGCAGGGACGTCGCAGTATTCGGACATCTCGCCGATCGTTAATTTCTCTTCCTGCACCTGGTTTCCTCCTTAAAAACGTTCGAAAAATCCGCTTGACCTTGGAGCCGCTCCAACCTTTACGCTTAATGTGTACCTCGTCGACGGGAAAAAATCAAGGAGGTTTCACCTCATGGCAAACGCAAAACGCTGGCTGGTCCTGGCGATCGTGTCCAGCGCATTATTTTTGATCGTGATCGATATGACCGTGCTTTATACCGCGCTTCCGACCTTAACGAGAGAGCTGTCGGCGAACGCTTCAGAGAAACTATGGATCGTCAACGCCTATCCGCTCGTCATGGCCGGCCTGCTGCCGTCCATGGGCGTGCTCGGAGATCGGCTTGGACATAAAAAATTATTCAATCTGGGGTTAGCCGTGTTCGGCGTCGCTTCGCTGATCGCGGCGTTCTCGCCGGTTCCTGCGCTGCTGATCGCGGCACGCGTCCTGCTTGCCGTCGGCGCCGCGATGATGATGCCCGCGACGTTGTCGATTATACGGCTTACGTTCACGGATGAAAAGGAGCGGATGCTGGCAATCGGAATCTGGGCGTCCGTGTCGTCGGGCGGAGCCGGGTTGGGACCGTTGGTCGGCGGATTTTTGCTGGAGCATTTCTACTGGGGATCGGTGTTCCTGATCAATATCCCGGTCGTGATCGTCGCGCTGATCGCGTCAATATTGATCGTCCCCCACACAAAAGCCGCCGCGCGCAGAAAATGGGATTTCGCTTCGTCCGCCTTGGTTATGTTGGGCTTGGCGGGCGTGCTGTACGCGGTAAAAGAAATCGCGAAGCCGAACGGATCGATTGCTATAGCCGTGCCGACCGCAGTCGTCGGCATTATCGCTTTGATCGTATTCGCCAAGCGGCAGAAGAAAAGCAGCGCCCCGCTGATCGATTTCAGTTTGTTCCGCAACAAACGCTTCGGCGCGGGAGCCGTTACGGCGCTGTTATCTTCGTTCGCGCTGATCGGATTGGAATACGTGCTCACGCAGCGGCTTCAACTCGTGATGGAACTGTCTCCGCTGCAAGCCGGATTGTTCATTTTGCCGCTGCCGATCGCCGCTTTCCTGGCAGGTCCGCTCATGGGCAGCCTGCTGCACCGGATGGAACTGATCAAAGTCCTGCTGCTGTCGCTGCTGTTGGCGGGAAGCGGGATGGCGGCTTACCTGCTGTTGTTCGACTCCGGCCGCATCTGGCAGGTGGTCTGCATGATCGTGATCGGCTTCGGTCTGGGAGCGGGCATGTCTTCGGCATCCAGCGCGATCATGAACCAGGCTCCGGCGGAAAAGGCCGGTATGGCGGCTTCGATCGAGGAAGTGTCGTTCGAACTCGGCGGAGCGGTCGGCATTGCCGTGCTGGGCAGTCTCGCGTCCTTCGCGTACACGGCTTCGCTGTCGCTGCCGGAAAGTCTTCGCGGCGTGCAAGGGGCGACGGACAGTCTGGACGGCGCCTTGGTCGCGGCGGAAAGCCTGCCTCAAGCCAGCGGAGAACTGTTAGTCCGGTTGGCGAAAGAAGCCTTCGAGCAGTCGTTTTCGGCCGTGTTGGCTTCGGGGGCAGTTGTGTTGATCGGGGCGGCGCTTGTGTTGATGCGGATTGGTCGCAAAGCGTCTGCATCGGCGAAAAACGCTCATTCGTAAAAAAACAGGAATCGTCCGCTCATTGCGACGATTCCTGTTTTTAATTTCCGTAGCCTTCTAGTTTGGCAACCCACGCATCGGGCAAATCGACCTCGCTTCGTATGGAGCCGTCGCCCGGAATATGAACGCCTTTGGCAGTCAGTCGTGTACCTATGGGCAACAGAAAATTCGGTCACGCCGTAGCTTTTGGTTCTGGCGAGCAATTCCGCCTTTCGCGTCGGCCTGCACGATCGCGGGCGCCGGATAAGATAGTTCAGGCTTCGCTTTACCCGAGATCCGACCGCAGGACACGCCCGAATTGCCAGATTTTTTGCTTCATGAAGTGAATATCGTATAGGGTTTCATTCTTTCCATTAAGAGTATCCTTCATTTTAAAATGTCCGGATTTCATCAACGAGCCTGTCCGACTCTCGGAAGAATGCCACTCGTTTTGGATTTCAACTCCCCGAGCGTAGATTGATTTCCGTACTCGTCCGTAATCACTGTATCGTCACCCTGCCATTCACCGACGATCGCGCCGGAATGCCCTGTTGCCTCTGTGACATTATCTTCAGTCGAGGAGGAGATCGTCAAAGTCGTATCTATACCGACCCAAGCCAATACGACAAGCGCAAAAGCCAACATTTTATGCATTAATACATACCTCCGTTTTTTTAAATATATCCATTAAACGAAAAAACGACGTAAAAGTTATCAAGGTGTCTAGAAAATCTACCGTAGCTGGAAGCGAGAAAACGAAGAGAGAAATTCAGTGAAGTACAAGCTTTTTAAGGAAAAGCTACTTCGGAAGCATAAGCGAGAAATGTTCGCCTTTGAAATCGAGAAAATTCCGCTGAAAATGTAATCTTTTTCCCGATTTCAACACGCGACCTACAGGCTTTCGGAGAAAGCCACTTCGTAAGCATCCGCTAACGAATTTCTTTCGGAGTTTTCTCGCTTCCCGCACATACGTGACTTTTTCGACAACTTGGCTCTACTATTATTTCGATCACCTATCCACAAAAAACAGGTCAAATCAAAGAATCAAGACGTGGACAAACCAGAGTATCATAAATTAATATATAAGGTAGTCATTAACAAAAGCAATTTTGTAAGCGTTACCAAAAGGTTAATCAGCCTGTGAAAAAGCGGAGGTGCCCCCTTGAAGCGTTTCCCGATGACCCTACAGTTAGCCTGCATCTTATTCATCGTGATGGTCATTCCCGTCAGTATTCTGACTTGGTATAGCAGCGAGCAAGGTTTGCGTAGTTCCGAGCGGGAGATCGCGGAGTCGTCGTTGGCCGAGCTGGTTGCCAGTCGCAGACTGAACGAAAGTGCACTGAACAGTCTGTCGCAAGATACGGTTCGTTTGTCGGCTACGGGGACGTTTGACCGGATTCGTCCTTTTCCTACATACGAAGCCTTGAGCGCGGATTACGGCAACATCAGTCGCGCGATGGCGATCATGCGGGAGCTGACCAATCTGAACCGCCGCGCAGAAGGCGTTGCTTCATCCTTTTTCTATCTGGAGGATTCGGATTATGTCGTATCCACCGACCGGAGCATCACTACGTTGAGCCGATACGAATCGATGGACTGGCTTGAGGATGCGCTGGAGGAACAACGGGGGATCGAAGGCATCTGGTATCCGCGCAAGCTGGAATCTGGCGTGTCGGTCGTGTCCTACGTGCTGCCGCTTAGCCGATTATCGACGACGACGAGGGGGACGATCGTCGTCAATTTGCGCGAGAGCCAGTTGGAGGATTATTTGTCGTCTTCCAACGAAGCGAATACGGATTATGCGCTGATCGACTCCAAAAACACCGTGATCTCCCATGCCGATAAAAGCCTGCTGTTGAACGATGCCGACGTGCTGCCTTTTTTCAATCAACTGAAGCAAAAGACAGCGGTAGACGGTTACGCATTTGGCGAAGCGGATGGAGATCGGGTGCTGTATGCCTGGACGCATTCCGAGCCGTTCGGCTGGACGCATCTCAGTACGTACTCGGTGCAGGAATTGTTAACCCGAACCCATACGCAGCAGCGGGGGATCATCGTGCTGACCGTGATCGTGATCTTTATCGGAACCTTCGCCACCTTGTTCCTGGCTGCATGGTTCTCCAAGCCCGCCCGCGAATTGGTACGTACGCTGACGCTGCGCGGTTATCTGGGTGTGCCCGGGCAGAACGAATTCGCGTTTTTGGAAACGGCGTTCCGCCGCATGCAGGGGGAAGAAACCAAGCTGCACGAGCTGCTGCGGGAGCGAGAACGGGACGCGCGCAGCTTGACGGTTCAACGGTTATTGCGGGGAGAAGCGGACGAAGCGGCTTCGTACGTGTTCCCGTATACGTATCTGCTCGTCGTCGCGATCTCGATCGACGGATATCGCGGCTATTCCAGCAAGCATAATTCCGAGACCCGAAGCTATCACCGCCATCTGCTGAACGTCTATTGCGACGGTTTGTTTGAAGATGGGTTGATCGGGCAGTTTTTATATCGGGGAGAAGGCTATTTTACGCTTGTTCTGAACGATAGCCACGAAGAAAGCGAGCCGCGCAACCGGGAAATCCATCACTACATCGAGCAAATTCGGGAAAAAGCGGCCGAGCTGCTGGAACATACCGTCACCATCGGCATCAGTCGGCGCGCCAAACGAACGACAAGTATCCCCGATCTGGCTGCGGAAGCGCTGGAAGCTGTCAAAAAGCGCATGATTGCGGGCAGCGGAGGGATTCATTACAGCCGCGAGGAAGAAAACCGCGAAATGAAGTATATGTATCCCGATTACAGCGAGCGCCGGATTCTCAACTTCCTGGATGCGGGCGATCTGGACAAAATCGATGCCGAGTTGGAACGAATCGCCGAGGATATCCGCTCTGCCGACTACATTTCCCACGACAACATTCTGTTTATTTACAACCAATTGGTCGGCGTGACGATCAAGCATCTTCAGGAAACGGACAGCCGCGCGGCTCGAACCGTGGCGGGACGGGGCAGCGTCTATTCAACGATCGCTTCGCTGGATACGTTGAACGACTTGCAGACGTATATTCATAATTTTTATGCCGAGATCGTCGGAGCGATGAAGCCGGCCAACGAAGAAAGCCAGTCTCACGCCGATCGGATCATGAATTATTTGCGCGAGCATTATTGCGAGGATGTCGTATTCGAGGATATGGCGAAAGAGATCGGAATCAGCTACTCGTATATGCGAAAAATCGTGTACGAAATGAACGGTTCCAGCCTGATCGATTCGCTCAATAAGCTCCGAATCGAAAAGGCCAAGCAGCTGCTGCTGGAAAACGAGCGGACCATTACGGAGATCGCGGCCGCCGTCGGCTATGAAAACGCGCGCAGCTTCAACCGCTTTTTCCATAAGTACGAGGGGATGGCGCCAAGCGCTTACAAAACCCAATACCGCACGTCTTAATAGCTTGTCTTGCTTTAATCCGGGGTTTGCGCTTGCCTGAGACTTCGTACACGGTGGAAGTGCGAAATCTCAGGCAAGCGTAACCCTGCATTAGGGCGTGTTTGAAAGCTCAACGACGTGTATCTTTTACCGCCTTTTCGCCCTCCCCTGGATTCGTACCTAAACCGTGTACGATTCCGGCGTCGCAGCGTCACTTTCTCTTGACGTTCCCCGGCACGACTGCGAAAAAGTTCCTTGTTGAGAACGAAAATTCGGCAAAACCTGCTTCCTTCGGAGTTTTCAAACACGCCCTAATTCGAGACAAGCCACTAAGCTCAACATTTGCCCGCTGAATCCGTATTTCCTACAGGTGTCATTTTTGATTCTCACCTCCAGAAATGATTGTCCGAACCCTTATTTTTCCTGTAAAACCGGGGCTTGAATCAAAAATGACCGCCAGCATCAACACTCGTCGTTTACCGATCCGAGAAGCCGCGGCTATGATGGGCACATGTCCGGCGACGGATAGGAAAAAGTTAGACGGGAGGTGGAAAGGTGAAGGGAATCAGTATCGCCAAAAGCAAAAATGAAACCGCTTTACTGAAAGAGAGCCGTTACGGTCCGCTTTATTATCTGCGACGCGATTGGCAATTGTACGTGCTTCTGCTTCTTCCGCTGGTGCTGGTGTTGATCTTCAAATACACGCCGCTTGCGGGACTGGTCCTCGCCTTTAAGGATTACAAGATCGCGAAAGGGTTCTGGGGAAGCGAATGGGTCGGCATGGAGATCTTCCAAGAGTTGTTCGCCAAGCCGGACTTCGCGAGAGCCGTGCGCAACACGCTGCTGCTGAACATTCTGGATCTGCTATTCAGCTTCACGGTGCCGATCTTCCTCGCCCTGCTGCTGCACGAGGTCAAGAATATTCTATTTAAGCGGGTCAATCAGACGCTGCTGTATCTGCCGCACTTCTTGTCCTGGGTCATCATCGGGGCGATGGCGTATCAACTGCTCGGCGAAGGCAACGGGATGATCAACAACCTGCTCGCCACGCTGGGTGCGGATCGGGTACCGTTTCTCCAGCAGGATACGAATTGGCTGATCAGTTATCTATTAATCGGGATTTGGCAAAGCATGGGCTGGGGCACGATCATTTACCTGGCTGCGATGAGCAGTATCAACCCGGAGATGTACGAAGCCGCAACCGTGGACGGAGCCAGCCGCTGGCGGAAGATGTGGAACATCACGCTGCCGTCGATCCGGCCGACGATTGTTACCCTGCTGATCATGAGTCTCGGCGGCGTCATGGGCGGTTCGTTCGAACGGATCTTCTCGCTGCTTAACCGGGCTACCACCGAGTTTACGACCACGATTCCGGTACTCGTGTATCGCTGGGGGATCGAAGGCGGAGACATCAGCCGCGCGACCGCTTTGGGACTGTTCCAGGCGCTGATCGGTCTGGTGCTCGTACTGACGGCCGACCGGATTGCCAAAAAAATGGGCGAAGACGGCCTGCTGTAGAGGAGGAAAAAGATGAAAGCCGTAAGCAATGCTCCGGTCGGCAGCAAAAAACGCTTTGATATCTGGGGATTCATTATCCACGCGGCGTTGGTCGTCGTATCCCTGATCTGTTTTCTGCCGTATCTGCATATCGTCGCCAAGTCGTTCAGCGAAGATGCTTATGTCATCGCGAATAAAGTCTATCTGCTGCCGAAAGGCTTCTCGATCGAGGCCTATACGAAAATTTTCGCCGATGCCAGCATTTTGCGCTCTCTCTATGTATCTGTGATCGTGACCGTACTGTTCACCATACTGGGGATGATCGTGACCATCTGTGCGGCGTATCCGCTGTCGCGCCGACAATTGAAAGGCCGCTCGACGCTGACGTTCATTTTCTTGTTCACCATGTATTTCAGCGGCGGGATTATCCCGGAATACATGCTCATCAACAACCTGGGCATGCTGGATACGCTATGGTCGCTCATATTACCGCTATCGTTCAGTGCTTTTAACTTATTGATCATGAAAACGACGTTTACCCACAGCGTACCGGTCAGCCTGGAGGAATCCGCGCGGATCGATGGAGCCGGTCACTTCCGAATACTCTGGAGTATCGTGCTTCCGCTGTCCAAACCCATTTTGGCAACCCTGTCGCTCTTCTACGCGGTAGGCCGCTGGAATGCTTATCAGGACGCGCTGTTCTACATCAAGCACAATATCGATCTGCGTCCGCTGCAATTGAAGTTGTACTACCTGATTGTCCAGGCGAGCGAAAGCTTCCAACTGGAGGCTACCCAAGTGACGCTCAGCAATCCCGAGGTCATGAAAGCCGCCGTCGTCGTGTTCGCCACGCTTCCGATCATCTGTATCTATCCGTTTGTGCAGAAGTATTTCGTTCAAGGCACGATGCTCGGTGCGGTGAAGGAGTAGTTCGGCGACTTGTCTCAACCTGATATTAAAGTGAGCCAAGTTGCTATTTCAAAAAACAAAGGGGGACTGGGAATGAGTCAAAAGAAAAAAGCTTCGTTATGGGTAACCGGGCTTGCGCTTGTGAGTTTGTTGGCCGGATGTACAGGTGGCGGTGGCAGCGCCGGCAATGAAGCGGGCGGTTCGGCGGCTTCGGGCGATACGCCCGCGACGGCCGCGGAAGGTTTTGCGGATTACTCGAACGGGTTTCCGGAAAAAGTGCAGCTTGATATTCCGGTATACGAGCGCGCTTTCGAAGGCTGGAACGTTACGGATAACTATTACACAAGATGGATTCAAAAGGAATTTGGCGACAAGTATAATGTAAGCGTTAACTTCGTGCCGATTACCCGTGCCAGCGAAGTAACGGACTTCGAGCAGCTGCTGGCTTCGCGCAAAGCGCCGGATATCATTTTCCATTATGATATGCCGCAAGCTCTGGCTTATTACGGTGAAGAGGTGCTGCAAGAGCTGAACCATGAGGAAATCAAAAACTATGCGCCTACATACTGGGCGAACTTGGGCGAGACGATCGAGCAGTACGGCACGATCGACGAAAAAAAGACGTTCTTTTTCGCTTCGCGTCCGAACGTGGACAACTTCACCACCATCATCCGCAAAGACTGGGTAGAGAAGGTGGGCATGAAGATGGAAGACCTGACTTCGCTTGAAAAGTATAATGAAATGTTGGTGAAATGGAAGGAAGCCGGTCTCGGCACGACGGGCGGCAGCCTGATCCAGAACTCCTTCAACTACAACTACGCGTTCCGAGACTGGCCGTTCGACGAGAAATACCGTGCGCTGTACTCCGATCTGTCCGTGGCCGACCTGACGACGGCGGACACGGAACGTTATCTGCGCAACCTGAACTACCAGTACAATAACGGCCTGATCGACCGCGAGTTCTATCTGCGTTCCGACGAGCCGAAGATCAAAGCCGAGTTCGTCGCGGGCAAAACGGGCACGTTCGGCACGTACCTGACCAACAATACGGACGTGATCGACGCCACGCTCAAAAACAACCCGGATGCCGAGTTCGCCATCATGCCTCCGTACGCGGGCGTGCCGGAAGGGCGCGAACCGCAAGGCCGCGCCTACTGGCCGTTCGGCTTCATCATGGGCATCAATTACGAATCGACGGATATGGAACGCGCCGCCGTCTGGATGTACCTGGAATGGATGAGCCAGCCTGACAATCTGTTCTTCCTGCAAAATGGCGTCGAAGGCGAAAACTACACGTTGGACGAAGAAGGCGTGGCCGTGCGCGATCCGGAATTCAAAGGCGAATCCGTTTTGGCGCAAAACAACAACAAAGACTATTGGGCGCTCGTGACGGAAACGGCGCAGTACCCGGATCCGGAAACGACGCTCGCCGCCAACAAACGCAACTGGTCGCCTCCGGGTCACGAATACCTGGCCGACGACATGATCAAGTACTACGACGAGACCGCGGAATTCCGTACGCCTGACGCGCTGTTCACGGTCGTGCTGGAAAACGTCAACGATTACAAAGCCGATCTGAACGTATTGTTCCAAGAGCTGTATCTGAAGATCGCGCTCGCGCCGGAAGATCAATTCGACAAGCTGTACGAGGAAGCGAAACAGCAGTACCTCGACGCAGGCTATCAAGAGATTCTGGACGAGAAGCAAGCGGCAATCGATGCGGGTCAATATAAGTAACGATAACGGGTGGGGCCGTTTCGAAAGCAAGGCGTAAAAAACGGGAGGAAGCGCGAGACATTGCGCTCCTCCCTGTTCGTGATGAACGGGAAAAAACGGAGGGGTTGTGCCAATGCCGGAGATAACGGAAGACCTGTACGGATATTTGTTCATTCATTTTATAGGGGAAAGCAATCCGCACGGCGAGCAGATTTATTTTGCTTTGAGCAAGGACGGGATGCACTGGAAGGATCTGAATCGGGAGCAGCCCGTGTTGACGTCTTCGGTAGGCGAGCGCGGCGTGCGCGATCCCTACTTGCTGCGCAGCGCGGACGGCGAACGCTTTTATCTGCTGGCAACGGATCTCAGTATCTGCGGACGCGGAGGCTGGAGCGCTGCCGAAGCGACGCTGACCGGAAGCCGGTCGCTCGTAGTCTGGGAATCGGAGGACTTGGTGAAATGGTCGGAGCCGCGACTGGTCGAGCTTGCGCCGGAGGAAGCCGGCTGCGCCTGGGCGCCGGAAGCGATCTATGATGAGACACGGGGAGATTATTTGGTTTTTTGGGCTTCAAGTCGGGATGCGCAAGGCGGCGGCGAACGCGGATTGCATATCTACAGCAGCCGCACCGTCGATTTTCGAATCTTCACGCCTGCCGAGCCTTATATCTCGCGGGGGGAAAATGCGAGCATTATCGATACCACGATGATTGGGGTCGGCGATCAGTATTACCGGGCTTCCGGCGACGGACAGATCACGATCGAACGCAGCAGTCGTCCGGACGGCGAGTGGCAGAAGCTGTCGACGCTGGAATCGCTGGGACTGAAGCTGACGGGAAAAGACGCGGAAGGCCCTCAGTTTTTCAAACTGAACGGCGAAGAGAAGTGGGTACTGCTGGTCGATCGCTACTCGACGCACGGCGGATACCTGCCGATCATCACCACCGATATCGGCGACACGACGGGAGCAGCGTGGCGGATCGCAGAGCCGAGCGAGTATGACTTTGGCACGTTGAAAAAAAGGCATGGTTCGGTGCTGCCGATTACGCAGAGGGAGTATGAAGCGGTAGAGAAGCGCTGGGCTGCGGCTGCGGAAAAGACAAATATCGTTCGGAACGGTTAAGAAGAGATCCTTCAGCAAGCGGTGAGAAGCAAGAATTGAAAGCAAGAAGCAAGAAGCAAGAAGCAAGAAAAAGCGGAAGAATCAGAGCTTGGCTCGATTCTTCCGCTCTTTTTATTGTGGCAAACGCACGATCAACGCCAAAACGATATCGCTAAAACTTCCGGTCTTGTCGGGACGTTTAGGAATAGCCAAAAAGGATATGACGGATCGCATGTCCGTTACATGCCTTTTTATCGCATTTTGTTGAGCGTAACGGATCGTAGTAACGCTTAGCCGTTGAGATCATAGCAAAAAGGGCAAAATCCGTGTTGTTTTCGTCTTTAAGCGTCGCTACGATCCGTTAAAAATGAAAAGCATTCGATTTCTCGCGCTAAGGTGCGGCTCGATCCGTTAAATCCGATCCTATTCAAACATGCAATGTTCAGCAGCTCGCGAATTGTTTTTTTACTCGATCCACTGAATCACCGAATCGTATTCCCGTCTGTTTTTGATCCGGCTCGGTTCATCAACCCGGTAACCGAAAGCCGCCATCACCGATACCTGGTAGGAGCGATCTTCAAGCAGTCCTTCATTGTCGAGAATTTCGTTCACTTTTTCGTAATTGAAGCCTTCGATCGGACAGGAGTCGATTCCGATCTGGGCGGCCGCCGTCAGCATATTGCCGAGCGCGATGTACGTTTGCTTGCTGGCCCAGTCGAAAAGCGCGCGGTCATTTTCGAATAATCGCAGGTCGTTTTCTTGGAAATTCTGATAAGCTTGGTTCATTCGCAGAAGCGTGTCGCTCGGAACCTTTTTGGTGTCGGTCATCAGCTGCTGGACATAATCGCTGTCGGTCCGGGCGTTGCTTTTGGCGAGAATAATCACGAAATGGCTAGCGGTAGGCAGTTGTCCTTGCGCGCCGAAGCTGACGGCTTTGATTTTTTCCCGTAACTGCTTATTTTGAACGATCAAAAATTTCCATGGTTCATAGCCGAGAGAGCTGGGGGACAGTCTGGCCGTTTCCAGGATGAAATTAAAGTCGTCTTCGCTGATTTTTTTCGAGGGATCAAAAGACTTCGTGGCATGTCTATGATTGAAAGCTTGTAAAATGTCATGCTTTTTTTCTATTGTATTCATGAGGATCGACCCCGCTTTCCGTTTACTAGTATCGTCGAGCTATATAGTACTATAGAGATATCGCAGCCGAGAAGTACGCACAATTTTGTGGGATAGTATCTATTTTGATCCTAAGAGAATGGGGTTTTGATATATGGAGCCGTGTAAAAAAGAATTTGAGACCCCGTACACCTGTCCTGTGGCGGTTACGGTGGATGTCATCGGAGGAAAATGGAAGGGGATCGTGGTGTATCACTTGATCGAGGGACCCGTGCGGTTCAACGAGTTGAGAAGATTGATGCCCGAAACGACGCAGCGAATCCTCACTTTGCAGCTGCGGGAATTGGAACGGGACGGCGTGGTTCATCGGGAAATTTACCGTCAGGTTCCTCCCAAGGTGGAATATTCCCTGACCGACTTCGGTCGCACGCTAATCCCGATCATCAATCTGATGAGAAGTTGGGGCATGGAGCATGAACGCGAAATCCTGGATCGACGAAATCCGTAAGGAGGAGACGGCAAAATGGACCAGAAAGCCAAAGAACGCGAGACGCGGCTGCAAAGCGGGCAACGGAGCACACCTGCGCACAGCAATTATGAAGCGAACGGACGGGGCGGCGAAAATCCGCAAGAGTCGGCAGCGTCTCGTGGCCCACGCGAACAAAGCGCAGCGAGCATCGATCTGAACTGTGATCTGGGCGAGAGCTTCGGGGCGTACACGCTGGGACGGGATGCCGACATTTTGCCTTATGTGACGTCGGCGAATATCGCATGCGGTTTCCATGCAGGCGATCCTTCCGTGATGCGGCGAACCGTCAAGCTGGCATTGGAAGCGGAAGCAGCGATCGGCGCGCATCCAGGCTTGCCCGACTTAGCGGGATTCGGCCGGAGAAACCTCGACGTCTCGGCCGACGAAGCCTACGCCATGACCGTCTACCAGATCGGGGCGCTGGATGCGTTCGTGCGTGCCGAAGGCGGAACATTAAAGCATGTCAAGCCTCACGGAGCTTTGTACAATATGGCGTCCGCTCGGCCCGATCTGGCGGAAGCGATCGCCGAAGCGGTGTACCGGGTGAATCCGGCGTTGACGCTATTCGGCTTGGCGAACAGCGAGCTGACGCGTGCGGCCGAGCGAATCGGTTTGCGCGCTGCGCATGAGGCGTTTGCGGATCGCGGTTATCTGGCGGACGGTTCGTTGGTGCCGAGGGGACTTCACGGCGCGTTGATCGCCGATGCCGGGACAGCGGCGGCGCGCGTGGTGCGGCTTGCGCTCGCTGGTCGCGTTTCTACGCCGGACGGGGAAGATATCGAGCTTCGCGCCGACACGATCTGTTTGCATGGAGACGGCGAGCATGCCTTGGCGTTCGCCCGTCGTATCGTGGAGGCTTGCCAGATGGCGGGAGTTGCCGTGAAACCTTTTGAATGAAATCGCGGTAGCGGTATAACATATTGCCGGGAGGTGAACGGGATGGACAGGAAGGAACAAGCGGGGGCGGCGAATCCGGTGGGGCGTTCGTTCGCGGAGAAGCCTCGTACCGTGTATCTGCCGTTGATCGAACCTTTCAATGAAACGGCTATTCGCGTTGTATTCGGTACGGATATTTCGCCGGAAACGAATCGAGAGGTTCGCAAGCTAGCCGATTTGCTGGAACGTCGACCGCTGCCTGGAATGGTTGAAGTCGTGCCGTCTTTTGCGGTCGTGACCATTTTTTACGATCCGTTGAAAGCTGCGCAGCAAGTGCCCGTTTTTGGACGAGGTACGGTTATGCAGAGCATGGCGGATTTACTTCGAAGTCTTCTCCAGACGGACGTTTTTGAAAACGAGACCGCTTCGCGAGCGATCGAAATTCCGGTGCTGTACGGCGAAAAGTACGGGCCGGATTTGAGCTTCGTAGCCCAACACGCCGGGTTGAGCGAAGAGGAAGTGGTCGCTATTCATACGGCGCGGGAGTATCCGGTGTATATGATTGGCTTTGCGCCTGGTTTTCCTTACTTGGGCGGCATGGACCCGAAGATTGCTGCGCCCAGACTTGAGACGCCGCGCTTATCCGTTCCGGCTGGAACCGTCGGAATCGCGGGTGCTCAGACCGGCGTCTATCCCGTAGATACGCCTGGCGGCTGGCGGATGATCGGACGGACGCCGACTGCGTTGTTTCGACCGGATCAGATTCCGCCGAGTTTGTTTCGTGCAGGAGACCGTGTTCGATTTCGATCGATTGCGAGGGAGGAATATGACTGTTTGATGGATAGCAGGGATGATGGGAGCGAATGTTTTTTAACGGATCGGGAAAAAGGCTTTTCAACCGAAAGGAAGAATGGACGAAAAGAGCATGAGCGACCATTGGATGGAAGGCGGCGAGTAGACAGCGAAGACTCTAGAGAACGGGATACTTCGATCTTGTCGGTTACAGTGTTAAAACCCGGTCTGCTCACCACGCCGCAAGACCTCGGTCGTTCCGGTTATCAGCAGTACGGCGTCACGGCCGGAGGCGCGATGGATGTCTACGCGCTGCGTGCCGCCAATCTGATGGCGGGTAATCCCGAAAACGAAGCCGCGTTGGAGATTACGCTGGCGGGACCTACGCTTCGCTTTGAACGCGAGACGCTGATCGCGCTCACCGGCGCCGACCTAGCGCCTTCGATCGGCGGTGTCCCGCTGCCGATGTGGCGGCCCGTCCGTGTCCGGGCCGGGGCGGTGCTGGAATTCGGCCCGCCCCGCGCAGGCTGCCGCGCCTATCTGGCGCTGGCCGGCGGCTTCGCCGTGCCCGCGGCGCTGGGCAGCCGCGGCACTGATCTTCGAGCCGGCCTGGGCGGGCTCGAAGGCCGGGCGCTTCGCGCCGGCGACGTCCTGTATGCGCGGACGTCGGCAAGCCACGCGCGCACAGCCGAGCGCGCCTTCGGCCCGCTTCGCCGCATCGCGCCCGGGGCGGACTTCGCCGCCGCGCCTTGGCACGCCGCGCACGGCTACGTCGCAGGCCGCCCGGATTGGGGCGACCTGCATCTTCCCGGCTCCGCGCAGCCGGAACGGCCAACGGCTTCGCGCCCGTCCGTCGCCGCTTCGTCCGCTGCCGCTCCCGTTATCGTCCGCTTCACACGCGGCACGCATTTCGCCCTGTTCGACGCACCGAGCCGCGAAGCGCTGCTCACCGCAGTTTTCCGCGTCACTCCGCAGTCTGACCGCATGGGCTGCCGCCTCTCGGGTCCCGCTCTGCGTTTGGAGCAGCCGCAGGAACTAATCTCCGAAGCCGTAGCTCCCGGCACCGTTCAAGTTCCTGCTGGCGGCGATCCGATTGTCTTGACCGCAGACCGGCAGACCACAGGCGGCTATCCGCGTATTGCGCAGATCCTGTCCGCCGACCTGCGCCAGATCGCTCAACTTCGCCCCGGGCAGACGCTGACCTTCGCGGAAGTGTCTTTGCGAGAAGCGGAACGTTTGCATATCGAACAGGAGCGGGAGCTGGCGCGCCTTCGCGTTGCGTTGCGTGTATGGAGAAACGGCTAACGCTCCGCACCGGATAGAGGCCGATTGTTTCGAATGCGTACAAAACGTCAACAATCCAAGCTATTCGAAAACGAACGATCTTACTACTTCGAACATGTTTGCCGGGGTGGCGGGCGCACAGACGCTTTATGCCCGGCAGCCTGATACGCCAAAATCCGATGCCCGATTCCGGCAATCTCCATGCCAACAACGTGCGAAATGACGGTAAAAGATAGGCGTCATCGAGTTTTTGAACACGAACTTGTCTTTTTTCCCAATCAGCAAGAGAGAAAATCTATTGACAGACGAATGCTGTCGAATTATAGTGGAAACCATATTTACGTAATGTCGACCATTAAAGTCGGTTATCCAAAATTTGAACGCCCGACGCGGCGAACAAATTTTTTTGCCCAGCGAAATGGTTTAAGGTCTATACCTTATATCTTTTTGAATTAAAGTGTTGAAGGATGCGCTTCGGGAAGGATGTGGAACGGTGCTGATTAAGCCTGCAATGAACCTGGAGCAGGTATCGCCCAAGAAAGTCAGCGATTTTATCTTTGAACGGTTGGAAGAAGCCATCATCCTGAAGGAATTCATGAGCGATGAACAGCTTCCGTCCGAACGCGATTTGGCAACGATCTTCAACGCCAGCCGGATTACCGTGCGCGAAGCTTTGGCCCGTCTGGAGTCGCTAGGCCTGGTCGAAAAGCGCGTCGGAGCCAAAGGCGGCACCTTCGTGCTTCCGATTACCCGCAACTCTCATCTGCGCAATCGCGACGAGATGCGTCGGAATTGGGATTCGATGATCGAGGTGTTCGAATATCGGATGGTCGTCGAGCCGGGAGCCGCTTATCTCGCCGCGCAGCGTATCGGGAAGGTAGAGCTTCAAGAACTGCGCGATTACGTGGCAGCCAGCATCGAGCCGGACTGTAGCCGCGAAGCTTTTCGCTCTATCGACGTCCGCATTCATCTCAGCGTCGCCCGGGCTTCCGGCAATGCGTACTTTGACCATGCGGTCCGGCAGATCCGAACCAAGATCAATCCGGCGCTCGACCTGATGCCCTACAGCGATCGCGTCAAAGCGAACAACTACGAGGCTCACCGAGACCTGATCGCCGCCCTCGAAGCCGGCGACGCCGAGCGTTCGAGAGACATTATGTACCGCCACATCGAACACTCCGCCGAAGCCATCCGAGCCCGCGTTTTCGCCGACGAAAGCTTCGAAGATTAAAAGGACGCGCAGCGCCAGACATGCGTCGTCGCCTTTGCCCTGATCTGCTCTATCCCGGACCTGCGTATCCTTGCACCTCCCCTTTGCCGAAAAGGAGACGACCTCCGCCTCTTTTCCCGCCAAAGGGATTCCTACAATCTAATTCATACTAAATTCATCAACATACTTACATCGATTTATTTGAACAAAGTTGCGTCAACGCATCTACCCGGACGCCATGCTTTCGAAAAATTGAAAGCAAAGCGCCCATCCATAATTACGAAACCAAAATCCAGGCGAAGTAAGCCCTACCCACTTGCACACCCAGAAAGCCCTATTATTTTCTAGGAAAGCCCAGGCGAAGGGAGAAATTCAGTGAAAGACGCCTTTGAACTTGGAAAACTTCCATATAAATTTCATTCCAGTTTTCCAAGTGAGACAGCGTCTTGTGAAGCATTTCGAAGAAATGCACTTCGGAAGCATATGCTTGTAATTTCTCCCTCCGCCCCCAGCTTTCCCAAAAACGAATAGGCCTTTCCCCACACTCATTTAAGGAGGATTTAACTCATGAAAAGCGGACTCATCAAAACATTCGCAGCTTTACTCACGGCAGCGCTGGTCGTAACCGGCTGCGGAGGCGGAGGTAACGCAACCACTTCCACCGACACCGGCACGACGGCTGCCGCACCAGCAGCATCCGACGGCACGCTCACCATCGCCAACGGCACCGATATCGAAAGCTTCGACCCGCAAAACAACAACAACACGGCAAGCGAAGCGATCCTCGTCAACGTATTCGACTACCTGCTCAAAAACGACAACGAAGGCAACAAAGTTCCGGCGCTCGCCACGTCGTGGGAGCAAACCGCAGACAACGTCTGGCAGTTCAAACTGCGCGACGACGTAAAATTCCACAACGGCGATCCGTTTACCGCAGCCGACGTGAAATACACATTCGAACGTCTGGCAACCGACGAAGCGCTCAAGCAGCATTCGTATTTCAAAACGATCGAAGAAGTTCGCGTCGTCGACGACTACACCGCCGAGTTCGTGACGACAGGACCCGACCCGCTGCTGCTGAACCGTCTGTCGAAGATGGGCGCAGGCATCCTGCCTTCCAAGTATATTGAAGAAAACGGCATCGACGCCTTCCTGAAAAGCCCGATCGGCACAGGCGCTTACAAGTTCAAATCGTGGGCAAAAGACGACCGTGTCGTGCTCGAAAAGAACGACGATTACTTCGACGGCGCACCGAAATGGAATGAAGTCGTATTCCGCGTCGTTCCGGAAGCTTCGACTCGCGTATCCGAACTGCTGACCGGCGGCGTGGACATCGTATCCGGCGTTCCGTCGACCGACATCGAGCGTATCGAACAAACCGAAAACCTGTCGGTCGAGACGACTCCGATCAAGCGCGTGCTGCAAATGATCGTGCGTCAGACCGAAGGCACACCGACGGCTGATCCGAAAGTACGCGAAGCGATTGACCTGGCGATCGACAAGAAAGCTATCGTGGACAGCATCGCAGGCGGCAACGGCGTCCTGACTCGGACATCCGTAACGCCAGGCAACTTCGGTTCGGACGAGAGCCTGTACGAGCAATCGCTGTATGACCTGGAAAAAGCCAAAGCCCTTCTGCAAGAAGCGGGCTACGCTGACCAAGGACCTACACTGTCGCTTTCCTCCTCCAGCCAATACAAAGAATATGCCGAAGTCGTATCCGCAATGCTGACGGCTGCCGGATTCACGGTTAATCTTGAAATTCTGGAGCCAAGCGCATTCAGTGAAAAAATGACGTCCAAAACATTCGGCGAGCTGTACATGATCGGGATCGGCAACTCGATGAACGACGCGTCGAACAACTACAACCGTTTCCTCGCTTCCGAAGCCGCAGGCGAGACCGACTACGACAATGCCGAAGTCGAGGACCTGCTGCAATCGGCACTCGTGAACATGGACGAAGCATCCCGTACCGACGAGTACAAGCAAGTCCAACAGATCCTGGCCGAAGAGCGTCCGGCGATCTACCTGTTCCAAATGAAAGGCGTCTATGGCGTCAATGCAAGCGTGGATTTCTCGCCGCGTCAGGACGAAATGTTCTACGCACAAGACATTACGCCTGCCCAGTAAAAAAACGAAGCGGAGTCGGCGGACTTTGAATACCGCTCCGCTCTTCCTTTTATGAGATTAGCAAGCCTGTCCTTTGCGATCAGCCATTGTAAAACGGCCGAATCCGCAAAGGACCCTTGCGTTTCTGCACGTATCCGTTATTCGGCAGCGTTAACTCATCCTTTGTTGCCCGGTAAACGTTTCGCGAATGAGGATGGACGCTTTTTCTTATCCTTACGCAAACGCGAACGTGCGGCAAATTCGTTTCCCAGGCGGCCGGTTGCTCACACTCCGGCCGCTTGCTTGCGAATTAGGTGAGCTTTTCGTAAGCATCCATTGATGCTTTTCAGATGACTTTTTGATTCTATTTTGGCAAGGAGGGATAAGCCGTGGGCAAATATCTCGTCAAATCGCTGCTGCAAATGATTCCGGTGCTGCTGCTGATCTCGCTGATCGTGTTCATTCTGGTGCGCGTGACCGGCGATCCGGTTGCGTTGATGCTGCCGGAGTCGGCAACCGAGGCTGACCGGGCGACGCTGACGCGGGAACTGGGATTGGATCTTCCGCTCTACCAGCAGTACGGCATCTTTTTGACCAACGCGATCCAAGGCGACTTCGGCACCTCGTTCCGCTACGGCGAATCGGCGCTGCCGCTGGTGCTGGAACGTCTTCCGGCGAGTTTCGAGCTGGCGTTCGCCGCGATGGCGCTGGCTGTCGTGATCGCGATTCCGCTCGGCATCTGGTCGGCGGTCAAGCGAAATACGTTTATCGACCTATTCATCTCCGGCATTTCCGTATTGGGCAAGGCCATGCCGAACTTCTGGATGGGGATCATGCTGATCTTGCTCTTTTCCGTCATGTTGGGCTGGTTCCCCGTATCGGGACGAGGCGGTCTCACGCATCTGATCCTGCCCGCGATTACGCTGGGCGTCAGTCTGGCGGCTCAAATGACCCGGCTGATCCGCTCCAACATGCTGGAAATTCTGAATCAGGACTATATCCGTACCGCCCGCAGCAAAGGCATCTTCGAACTATTCGTTATCGGCAAGCACGCGTTCCGCAACGGACTGATTCCGGTCGTGACGATCATGAGCCTGCAATTCACCAGCCTGATCGGCGGCACGCTGATTACCGAGACCGTATTCGCCTGGCCGGGACTGGGACAACTGCTCGTATCGGCGGTCAATACGCATGATATGGCGATCGTGCAAGCGGCGGTGTTCGTCATCGCGATTTTCGTGATCGTAATGAACATTTTGACGGATCTGGTCTACCGGCTGCTCGATCCGCGCATCAAATACAGTTAAGGAGAGGAAGGAGGAGACGACGTGGCGATTCCTACAAAAAGCGGCGCGGGAGCGCTCCCGGTTCCGCCGAACAAAGTAACGGAAGCACGCGGGTTGAAAAAAGGATTCCGGCAGCTGCTCCGCAGCAAAACGGGCACGCTCGGCGCGGTCATCGTGTTGATCGTATGCCTGATCGCGATCTTCGCCCCGCTGCTGGCGACGCATGATCCGAACGCTGTCGCTCCGATCGATCGGCTCAAGCCTCCGGCTTGGCTGGAAGGCGGCAGCAGCGATTACCTGCTCGGCACGGACAATCTGGGACGGGATATTTGGAGCCGGATCGTGTACGGTTCGCAGGTTTCGCTGATCGTAGGCATCGGAGCCGTGCTCGTATCCGGCGCGATCGGCGCGGTGCTCGGCGTCACGGCGGCGTACTACGGACGTTGGGTGGATGCCGTCATCATGCGCTTGGCCGATTCGCTGCTGGCGATTCCGACCATTTTGCTGATGCTGGTCGTGCTGGCGGTCGTCGGACCAGGCATGTGGACGCTGATCTTCGTGATCGGCGCGACCAACTGGGTCTCGTACGCGCGCGTCGTGCGCGGCGAGGTGCTCAGCTTGAAAGAACGGGATTTCGTCAAATCGGCCCGCATGATCGGCGCACGCAGCGGACGGATCATTTTCCGGCATATTTTGCCCAATGTCATGTCGTCCTTTATCGTCTTGTCCGGCATGAACGTGGCGACGACGATCATCATGGAGGCGTCGCTCAGTTTCCTCGGACTCGGCATTACGACGCCGGACGTCTCGTGGGGCGGCATGTTGAGCGACGGTCGTCAGTATGTTGCCACAAGTTGGTGGGTCGCGACGTTCCCCGGCATGGCGATCACGATTACCGTGCTGGGCGTCATTTTCCTCGGCGACTGGCTGCGCGACGTGCTGGACCCCCGGATGAAGCTGAAAAACGGATGATAGCACGCCGAAACCCCTTTTTCCGAAAAACAAGAATGTGCTCATTAAGGAAGGCGGTGATCGAATGAGCTTGCTTGAAGTGAATGAACTGAAGACGTTTTTCAAAACGGCCGAAGGCACGGTTCCTTCCGTCAACGGAGTCAGCTTCTCGGTCGAGGCCGGGGAAACGCTGGCGATCGTCGGCGAATCCGGCTGCGGCAAAAGCGTGACGTCGCTGTCGATCATGCAGTTGGTATCCGACCCGGGCGAGATCGTGGGCGGCGAGGTGCGTTTTGAAGGAAAAGACCTGCTGAAGCTCCCCAAAAAAGAAATGCGCAAATATAGAGGCAACGAAATTTCGATGATTTTTCAGGAGCCGATGAGTTCTCTCAACCCCGTGTTCACGATCGGCAACCAGGTGGGCGAGGTGCTGCGGCGGCATAAAGGCTTGAGCCGTACCGAAGCGAAAAAGCAGGCGGTCGAGATGCTGAAAAGAGTCGGCATTCCGCGCGCGGAGCAGGTGGCAGGCAACTTCCCGCACCAGCTTTCCGGCGGCATGCGCCAGCGCGTCATGATCGCGATTGCGCTGGCGTGCCGGCCGAAGTTGCTGATTGCCGACGAGCCGACGACCGCGCTCGACGTGACGATCCAGGCGCAGATTTTGGACCTGATCGGCAAATTGAGCGAAGAAGAAAACACGGGCGTGATCCTGATTACGCATGATCTGGGCGTCGTGGCCGAGATGGCCGACCGCGTGGTCGTGATGTATGCGGGCGAAGTGGTCGAAGAAGCGCCGGTGTACGAGCTGTTCGAGCGCCCCGGCCATCCGTACACGATCGGCCTGATGGGCTCTCTTCCGAAAATGAGCGAGCAGCGCGACCGGTTGGACTCGATTCCCGGCGCGGTTCCGAATCTGCTGGACATGCCTCCGGGCTGCCCGTTCCATCCGCGCTGTCCGTTCGCGATCGAAGCCTGCACGCAAACCAAGCCCGCGCTGGACGAACAACAACCGGGCCATTACGTGCGCTGCTTGCGTGCCGGGGAGGTGGGATAAGATGAGCGAACCGAAATTCGGACGGCAAAATGAAGAAGTCAAGATTCGCGAAACGGAGACGGCTTTGGCGGACGATATGAAGCTTGACGATCCTACGAATTCTGCGCAACCGCTTCTTCGCGTGCGAGGTCTCAAAAAGCATTTTCCCTTAGCGAAAAGCTGGTTCTCCCGCAAAAACGAATACGTTCGCGCGGTCGACGGACTGGATTTCGACGTCATGCCGGGCGAGACGCTGGGCATCGTGGGCGAATCCGGCTGCGGCAAATCGACGGCGGGACAGATGATCGTGCAGCTGCTGGAGCCGACAGAAGGACAAGTTATTTTCGACGGCACGGATCTGGCTTCGCTCAGCGGCGAACAGGTTCGGCGCGCGCGTCGGGACCTCCAACTCGTATTCCAAGACCCGTACTCGTCGCTCAACCCGCGCATGACCGTGTATGATCTGATCGCCGAGCCGCTGATCGTGCACGGATTGGCTTCGGGCAAAGCACTCAAAGCCGAAGTGATGAGCCTGCTGGAAGCCGTCGGCCTCGGCCCTCAGCACGCGGATCGCTATCCGCACGAATTCAGCGGCGGTCAGCGGCAGCGGATCGGCATCGCCCGGGCGCTGGCGCTCAAGCCGAAGATGATCGTCTGCGACGAGCCGGTCTCCGCGCTCGACGTATCGATCCAGGCGCAGGTGCTGAACCTGCTCAAAGACTTGCAGGAACAGTTCGATCTCACCTACATTTTCATCGCGCACGGCCTGCCGTCGGTCAAGCATATCAGTGACCGGATCGCCGTGATGTATTTGGGCAAAATCGTCGAGATCGGCTCGCGCGAAGAATTGTTCGCGTCGCCGAAGCATCCGTACACGGAAGCGCTGCTCGATGCCGTTCCCGTACCGGACCCGCGCCTGCGCCGCAAACGCGAGCCGCTGCCCGGCGAACTGCCAAGCCCGGTCAATCCGCCGTCCGGCTGCGCTTTTCATCCGCGATGCCCGTATGCGCAGGACATCTGCAAACAGCAGACGCCGGCTTTGGAGCGGAAAGCGGACGGTCAATCGGCCGCGTGCCATTTTCCGAGAAATATGGATGAGGCGGGCGTACCGATTTGATCCAATAACAGTGTGCGGCTTCCGGTTTTGGATTGCGGAGCTTGGCTTGATCCAGTACCTATGGTGTCGACGGGGTACGGGTTAAGCTTAGGCTGTCGGAGCCGTATCTTTTTTAAAAGGAGAGATCAGGATGAGCGAAAGTCTGAATAGTCAGCCTAACGAAGCTGCGTCCGCTGACGAACGAATCCGTTTATCGATTCCGGTCGGCATGCTTTTGGAAAACTGCCGCAGCGGCGGTTTTTCCGACGACGAGATCGTGAATATACTGAACGCCCGCGATTACGCGAAGCTGCCTGAACGCGTGCGCGAACCGGAGATGGAGTTCGCCGAACGCTTCGCGACCGCCGAAGAGATGGGCGAAGACTGGGAACGCGCGCTGCGCGAAGGCTATACGTTCAAATTCCTGCATGTCGGCGCGCTGCGGCGTCTGCTGCATTTCCGGCACGGCTTGGCCTTAGAGCGGGATTATGTGCAGGACGAGCTGGATCTGCGCGGCGTGCCGCTGACCGCGGAAGAAGCGGAAGAGCTTCAAGCGACGATCGTACGTCAGTGGGCGGTGGAGCCGGAGCAGGGAGAAGGCGCGAAGCCGGGGACTTATCGGGTGGGATTGAAGTTTCGGGATTAGTGTATGAATGATTGAAATAAACTGATGCTATCTTGATAGCATCAGTTTATTTTTTTGAGAAAATTTAGATATTCGTAGTTCAAAAGTTCTGTTTTAGAGACAGGAAGAAAGAATTATGATTTTTATCACAGTTACTTAGCTATCATGTATTTATTCTTAGTACATAAGATACAAAAATTAGGCAAAGGGGCTTGTAAAATGAAAAAAGGAACAAAAAGAGTGACTCTTTTGGTTAGTGCCATGCTTCTCGTAGGAGCACCCAGTATGTATGCAGCTTCGTCTTCGGTCGTTAAGGGGACGATCTTGGCGTACAATTATGTCGTCAATAATGTGAAATCGACGACAAATGCTGCTAAATCTCAACCTGTAGTGATTAACGGCAAAACGTATTTGCCAGTAGACATGGTCAAGGAAGGAACAAAAGTAAACGTGTCTGTAGACACCAAAGCCAAAACAGTGACTTTCGGTGAAAAAGGAGTAGAAGTTCCTATTCAAAAGGTAAAACCGGAATACGACGATTTTCATAACTCTAAACAATCCGAGTATACAATGATCGGAAGTCAAGATTTTAAAGAAGTATTAGTTAGATCGGATAAATACGCAGGTTATGCTAAAATGTATTTTAATCCGGATAAGGGGTATCAAACACTTCACCTTGAAGTTGCAGTTTTGGACGAAGAGTCGAGGGTTTCGACCTTTACCGTTTTCGACGATGATACTGACGAGCAGTTAAATTCATATCGAGTTTCGAGTAATGATGGTGTTCAATCTTTTGATACGAATGTAGCAGGAGTTAAAAAAGTAAGAGTCGAGTCCTACTATGAAAGTTTGAACCGTGCCAAAGCAGAAGTCATTCTTCCAACCTCTTACTTCAAGTAAAAAAGGCACTTTATTATTATAAAAACTGACAAAGCGTCTATCTCTTTAGGTAGTCGCTTTGTCAGTTTTTATATATATTTCATTGGTTGCTACACTGGATTCATAATAGAATGATAGACGGAGAGAAACTTAAACGAGCCGGTCCAAACCGGCCAAACAGAAAGAAGGAATGAACCGACATGCGGGCTTACAAGCTCACGAAAGACGGAGAGATCGAGACAGGGCTATACGGCAGAGCCTTATTGGCCGAGCCGATGCTGAACAAAGGCGTGGCGTTTACGCCGGAGGAACGCAAAGAGCTCGGGCTGGAGGGCTTGCTTCCGCCGGGCGTGCTGACGATCGAGGAACAGGTGCAGCGGGTATACGAGCAGTTTTTGAAGCAGCCTGACGATTTACATAAAAATATCGCGCTCAGCGATCTGATGCACCGGAATACGGTTCTTTTTTACCGACTGCTGACCGAGCACTTGAGCGAAATGCTGCCGATCGTGTACACGCCGACGGTCGGACGGGCGATCCAGGAGTACAGCCACGCGTATCACAAGCCGGGCGGCGTTTACTTATCCATCGACAATATCGGCGGGATTGAGCAGGCGTTCCGCAACTTAAGCCTGGAGCCGGGCGATATCGATTTGATCGTTGCGACCGACTCCGAAAGCATCCTCGGCATCGGCGATTGGGGCGTCGGCGGGATCAACATCGCGATCGGCAAGCTTGCCGTGTACACGGCGGCGGCCGGAATCGATCCGAGCCGGGTGCTGGCGGTCGTGCTGGATGCCGGAACGAACAACGGCGAGCTGCTGGCCGATCCGCTGTATATGGGCTGTAGGCACGAGCGCGTGCGCGGCGAGCGATATGACGCGTTCATCGACAGCTACGTGCGTACGGCGCTGGACTTTTTCCCGAATGCGCTATTGCACTGGGAGGATTTCGGCAACGTGAACGCGCACCGGATTATCGATAAATACGGCAGCGAGATTTTGACTTTCAACGATGATATTCAGGGAACGGGCGCGGTGACGCTGGCGGCTGTATTGTCCGGCGTCGAGCTGTCCGGCATCCCGCTCACCGAGCAGCGCGTGCTGGTATTCGGGCCGGGCGCGGCGGGTATCGGCAATGCGGATCAGATCGCCGCGGCGATGGAGCTGGCGGGATTGAATGAGGAAGAGGCACGCGGCCGCTTCTGGGCATATGATTATCGGGGACTGCTGACGGAAGAAACCGAAGGCGTGCTGCCGTTCCAGCGGCCTTATCTGCGAACGGTAGCGGAGTGCGAGGACTGGGAACGGGAATCTGTTGTGGAAAAGGAACAAAAAAGCGGAACGGGCAGCACCGATCGCGGCGTTGGCGGGTCGAGCGCAGCCGGATCATCGGCCGCAGGCCGTATTCCGCTGCTTGAAGTCGTGCGGCGCGTCAAGCCGACGATCCTGATCGGCACGTCCGGCATGGCCGGAACGTTTACCGAGGAGATCGTGCGGGAGATGGCGAGCCATGTGGAGCGTCCGGTCATCATGCCGATGTCCAATCCGACGCAGCTTGCGGAAGCCGTTCCGGCGGATCTGTTGAACTGGACGGACGGGCGCGCGCTGATCGCGACGGGCAGTCCGTTTGCGCCCGTCGTGCATGACGGAGTCATGGTCGAGATCGGCCAATCCAACAATGCGCTGGTATTCCCGGGCCTGGGTTTGGGGGCTATTGTGACCCGCTCGGCCCGGATCACGGAGCGGATGTTCGCGGCAGCGGCAGACGCCGTAGCGGGACTGGCCGACTTGTCGCGTCCGGGTGCAGCGTTGCTGCCGGGCGTGCGCGATCTGCGCCGCGTCTCGGAAGAGGTGGCAGTCGCTGTTGCTGAAGCGGCGATGGAAGACGGTGCGGCACGCTTTTACCCGGAAGACGTTCGCGCGGCTGTGCGTGACGCGATGTGGGATTGTACGTATAAGCCGATTCGATTGGATGCGCGCGAAGGGGCTTTGATTTAGAAAAGGGTGTCTCATCACGCCTGCATGTATCATGCTCAGTTTTTGTGGAATCCAATGTTGACGTTTTGTGCGCATTTTACCGATTTTAATCGACCTTTTTGCAAAATGCTGACCAAGCGTCAACATTTTTGCCGTTATTCTTCGACTTCGTGCCAAATCCGCTCTAAATGTTGACGAGACGTCAGCATTTCTCGAAAAAGAAGCCGAATACTTCGGAATTGTTGACCTTTTGCGCACATTTTATGGATTTTGCGGATACCGTACACGTACAAAGCTAACGACCCGGATTCTGATCCGGGTCGTTTTTACTGCGAATACCGGAAAATAAAGCCGCAACATGCATTCTGCCGATATACTATAGAAAATCGCCTATGAATATCGCCACGCAAGCCTGCCCGTGATTAAGATATTGCTTAAATAAAGGAGGAATCCCCCTGTCCAGCATCCTGAAATCCTTCACCGCCTTAACGGCACTGATTCTATCCGTATCGACTTTATCCGCTTGCGCTTCGCCGATCCGGGCGAACGACGCTGCCGCGACCGCAGCCGAAGCTGCGGCCGAAGTCGAACTTCCGGCTTTATCCGCTGCCAAGCCGTCCAAGCCTTCAGCCGCCTCCGCCGCATCAGCTTCTCCGGCTTCCCCTGCCTCAAACGCGGGCACGTCGTCCCCCGCCGCTGCGCAGGCGGACGCCAAGCCGTACTACTACGTCGCGCCAAGCGGCAGCGACACCACTGGCACGGGCTCCAAAATCAGCCCGTGGAAGACCGTGCAGCGCGCAGCCGATGCCGCCATGAAAACCGGCGGCACCGTCTACCTGCGCGGCGGCGTTTACAGCCAGCAGTTGAAGCTGGCCGGAACCCCGGGCGCCGCGGGTTCCGCGGCGCTTCTTACCGTCGCGAGCTATCCGTCGGAGACGGCGGTGCTCGACGGCAAAGGCCTGTCCGTCAAGGACACCGGCAGTCTGATCGAGCTGCATAACGCCAGCCGCGTCACCGTCCGCGGCCTGGAACTGCGCAACTTCAAGACCGCGGCCTCCGGCAGCGTGCCGATCGGCATCTACGTCCATGGCGCGGGATCAGGCGTCCGAATTCTGGACAACAAAGTCCATGATATCGGCAATATGTCTTCGCCGAAAGGCAGCGATCTTGCAGGTCGGGACGCACACGGTATCGCCGTTTACGGCACCGAAGCCCCGGCTTCGATCTCCGATCTGACCGTCTCGGGCAATGAAGTGTACAACTTGACGCTCGGATCGAGCGAAGCGCTGGTCTTGAACGGCAACGTCGAGAAGTTCGTCGTGGAGAACAATCACGTCCATGACAACGATAATATCGGGATCGACGCGATCGGCTTCGAAGGCATTTCGCCGAATTCGAAATACGATCAGGCGCGTAACGGCGTGATCCGGGGCAATCGGATTACGGAAAGCACGTCCTCTCGAAATCCGTCTTACGGCCGAAAAATTCCGAACGGCAGCTATTCCGCCGGCGGTATTTATATCGACGGAGGACGGGACATCATTGTGGAACGCAACGCAAGCGAAAATAACGATATCGGCATCGAAATCGCATCCGAGCACAGCGGACGATCCACCTCAGGCATCATCGTCCGCAGCAATCTGGTCGTTCGCAATGCTCTGACCGGAATCGCGATGGGCGGCTATGACGACGAGCGCGGCTCCACGACAGGTAGCACGATTACCGGGAACACGGTGGCCTATAACGATACGCTGGAGTGGGGAACCGGACAGCTCTATATCCAGTTCGACACTCGCGATAACGTGATCCGCAACAACATTTTCGCGGCTTCCGGTTCCCATGTGCTGATCCTTAACGAATACACCGAGAATGTGCGCAACAAAGTCGACCATAACCTGTACTTTGCTGCTGACAAAAACGGTGCCGTCTGGACTTGGAAGGGTAAAAACTATAAAGGATTCGCCGCTTATCGCAAAGGCAGCGGGAATGACGCCAATTCTCTGTTCGCGGATCCTAAATTCGTCGATCCCAAAAGCAATTTCCGCTTGGCAACCGGCTCTCCGGCTTCCGCATCCGGCACGCCCGACAAGATCTTGTCCGCTTCGCCGGATCTGGACGGCAAGCCCCGCGGCAAGTTCGCCAATGGCCAACCCAGCCAAGGCGCTTATGAATAAATTTTTTCGACGTATCGGGAAATTCCAACCTGGTCTTCTTGCTTGATGCGCCGACTTGACCTTTTCGTCCTCTGACTGTCTTGCTTATTCGTCTTTGACGCCTGACCGATATAACAGACAATGACAAAAAAGACCCCCTGGAGGAACAGATCATGACAAAAGGAATCGATTCTCTCGATACGCTGGCAGCCGTCATCCCCTTGCTCAAAGCCGCGCTCCCGGTCGAAGTCTCTATTGCGCTTTGCGACACGGAGCAATTCACGGCTTATTGGCCGGGCAACCATATCGATTTGAAAATCAAAGCCGGACAGCGTCTGCAAGAAGGCGAACCTCTGCTCATGGCAATCCGTAACGACGAACCGCTGCGCGCCGAAGTGCCTGCCGAATTTTACGGGTTTGCTTTTACCGGAACCGCCACGCCCGTGAAAGATCCGAGCGGGCGCGTCATCGGCGGGATCGCGGTGCAGGTGCGCAGACACAGCGAATTGATCGATATCGCGGACCGGATCGCGGACGCGCTGTCGAACGCCAACGAGCGGATCACGCATATCGCGGAAGGCTCGGGCGGTTTGGCGGATGCGTCGGGCGAGCTGCTGGAGCTGTCCAAGCAAGCCGAGCAAAATGCTTACGGCGCCGACGGCGTCGTGCGAATGATCAAGGAAGTCGCGGACCAGACGCATATGCTCGGCATCAATGCGGCGATCGAAGCGGCACATGCGGGGGAGAAAGGCGCAGGCTTCGGCATCGTGGCCTCCGAAATCCGCAAGCTGTCCGGTCAGACGGTGACGTCGACGAACAGCATCCGCGAGACTTTGGGTACGTTTAAAAAATTGACGGCCCAAATGAGCGGTTCGATCGAACGGATCGCCGATACCGGGCAGGATCAGGCACAGTCTACGGAGCAGTTATCGTCGATGATCGAAGAAATTCGCGAGATGGCGCTTAAGCTGAACGAGTTTGCGAAGCAGCTGTAATCTTCGAATGCTCATTAAAAAAACTCCCGCAACGACGGCGCTCAAGCGTCCGTTACTGCGGGAGTTTTGCGTACAATTGATTGTATGCGAAGTTATCCTTTTACCGGAAAACCAGGCCCTGACAGCACCCGATTGACCAATTCGCCCATGCCGTCCCACGAATCCTTCATCAGGAAGTCGTTTTGCAGAGGCAGGTTCCACGGGCGCGGGATGCCGATGGTGCGTTTGCCAGCGTCGCGCGCGGCCAGCAGATTATGCGGACCGTCGTCGATCAGCAGGTCGAATTCCAGCAGGTATTTGCGCTTGGCGACGAAGAAGTTTTCGAACGGGATAAACGGCATATGCTGCTGAAGCCAATTCCATTTTTCCGGTACCGCCGAAGGGCGGGCCGCCGTAACAATGATGACGTCGTGCTCTTCGCTGATGCGGCGTACTTCCTCGATCGTATGCTCGTCGAAAATTTCAAGTTCTTCATATAATTTCGGCCGTCCGAAGAAAATCTCCTCGTTGCAGTCCGGATGCCAGATGGTGCTCAGATCGAAGCTGCTCACCTGATCAATCGTCAATTGCAGATCCGGATAGGCAGCGTTATGGTAGTGGATGGCCTTCGGCACCAGATGACAGATTGTGTCGTCCATGTCGATGGCTACGATTTTTTTGCTCATGACATTCTCTCCTATTGCTTGAAAAAGCGTTGTTGATTTCCTGAAAACGCGGATATCTGCATTGTAACGAACTTGACGCGGAATGGCAAAGAGTTGAAGCAACGATGGCGGTAACGACTTGCTTTTTAGCTGAAAAACGGGTATGAACAATGGAGCGCCATACACAAGGAACACGCAGCACAAGGAATCGGAGGAACGTACATGACATCACCAGAACAGGGCAATCCGCAAAACGGAAAACCCGGCGGCGGGCCGAAGCGAAGTCTGCTCTCGATCATCGCGACGGTCGTGGTATTGGGACTGCTTCTTTTTACCGGGCCGGGCCGAGAAATGTTGGGCAATCTGCTGGATCAGGGCGGAACGGCAACGCAGAGTGATACCGCCGATACCGCCGTACAGGATGAGCAAACGCAGACGGAAACGCAGGAAGAAACGGCGGCTCCGGTTGACGGACGCGTTTCGGCTTCCGTGGAGCGTACCGTGGACGGGGATACCTTTATCGCGATTCTGGAAGACGGCAGCCGCGAGCGGGTACGTATGTTGCTGCTCGACACGCCGGAAACGAAGAAGGAAGGAACTCCGGTACAGCCTTTCGGCCCCGAAGCGAGCGAGTATACGAAAAAACTGCTGGGCGGGAAACAGGTGGAGTTGGAGTTCGACGAGGAGCAGCGCGATCAATACGACCGGATGCTGGCTTACGTCTACCTGAACGGCGAAATGGTCAACGAAAAGCTGCTGGAGCAAGGCTTGGCGCGCGTCGTGGTGTACCAGCCGAACGACAAGTATATCGACGAGTTCCGCGAGATCCAAAACAAAGCCAAGCAGCAAAAGCTGGGCGTGTGGAGTATCGAAGGCTATGCGGATAATCGCGGCTTCCACCCGGAAGTCGCTGAGTAATCAATGATGCTTAAGGCTTGACCGGGGAGACCCGGTGTGTATAATGAAAGGAACAATTGGATGAGCGAATGTTTTCTAGGGTTCCGCGGCCGCAAGGTCGGACAGGTCCGAGAGAAAACTCGCGGCGTATGCCGTGCCACGGAGGGACAAAAGCCCGGGAGATGAACTGCGAAGAGCGGTTTATTCTCCCGGGCTTTTTTGCGTTCATGTCGATTGATTTAAAAGACGAGGAAATGAAATCATGAATAAAATTTGGATGTCCGTCGTAATCGCCGCGTTGTTCGAGGTAGGTTGGGTGATCGGGTTGAAACACGCGTCGGGAGTCTGGGAATGGGCCGGAACGTTCGTTGCGATCGTGGTCAGCTTTTACTTGATGATCGCCGCTTCGCGCACGCTGCCTGTCGGCACGGTGTATGCGGTGTTCGTGGGCTTGGGTACGGCGGGTACGGTCATTGCGGAAATCGTGTTGTTCGGAGCCGAGATTCAATTGGCGAAGCTGGCGATGATCGGAACGCTGCTGCTGGGCGTCATCGGCTTGAAGCTGCTGAGTCACGGAAAAACTGAAGGAAAAGGAGGGGCTTGACGATGAACTGGACATTTTTGATTCTGGCGGGCATTTTCGAGATGGTCGGTGTGCTAATGATTAATAAACTGCACCAAGATAAAAATATCAAAGCGTTTATGATGATGGCAGGCGGCTTCGGCTTAAGCTTTATTTTTCTGTCGCTCGCGATGGAGACATTGCCGATGGGCACCGCATACGCTGTCTGGACCGGCATCGGCGCCTCCGGCGGCGCGATTCTCGGCATGGTTTTCTATGGAGAGTCGAAGAATGTCATGCGGGTATTGTGCATTGCTTTGGTGCTGGGTTCTGCGGTGGGCTTGAAGTTGGTAAGCGGGTAAAGTGATCACCCTGAACATGAAGATCCTATTACAAATCTATTTTAAAATAGCTGGAGCATGAAAAAAGACACCCGTAAGGGTGTCTCGACAATGCGGACACCCTTGCGGGTGTCTTTTTTAAACCTGCTCCTGCTCCACCTTAATCCACCGCGTCGCCCATCCTTGAATATCGTCCATCACCGGAGCCAAATCCCGTCCCATATCCGTCAACGAATATTCGATCCGTACCGGCTTTTCCGGGTATACCGTGCGAAGCACGATGCCTTCTTCTTCAAGTTCCTTCAGTCGTTCCGACAGCACCTTGCCACTCAGGTTGGACAATGAGCTTTCAATATCCACGAACCGGCGTGGTCCGTCCAATAGCCGATAGATGATTAAAGTTGTCCAGCGTTTGCTAAGGACTTCAATCGCTTTCTCAAATCTCGGGCACAGTTGGTTTAATTCTGCGGCCAATGATATCACTCTCCATTGTATATTTCATTGCTTTCTTACTCATATGTTGAACAAATCTATAGAAGATAAGCCCGAAGTTCCAGGCACCGAAAGGGTTGCATTTGCGTTATTGCTTCTTTAAGTATACATGTGGTGATTAAAATAAACAAGCTTACAATTCGTAATAATTAATACTTGACTATGATGTATTAAATAAATATACTTGGTTACATAAAGTAATTTTGTGAGTTAGTCGTCTTGGTTACGCAAGCAAAGCGCGCGTTCAAGACGACAAAGTTCGAAGCAAGCCAGGCGCCGCTTCAAACTTCTCTACGAGGTCTTGGTTACGCAAGCAAAGCGCGCGTTCAAGACGACAAAGTTCGAAGCAAGCTATGCGCCGCTTCGAACTTCTCTACGAGGTCTTGGTTACGCAAGCAAAGCGCGCGTTCAAGACGACAAAGTTCGAAGCAAGCCAGGTGCCGCTTCGAACTTCTCTACGAGGTCTTGGCTACGCAAGCAAAGCGCGCGTTCAAGACGACAAAGTTCGAAGCAAGCCAGGCGCCGCTTCGAACTTCTCTACGAGGTCTTGGTTACGCAAGCAAAGCGCGCGTTCAAGACGACAAAGTTCGAAGCAAGCCAGGCGCCGCTTCGAACCTTTGTCTGAACACGAACGGAATCGGAGGACGGAAAGATGGAACGACATACGGAGATTTGTATCGCGGGTGGAGGCCCGGCCGGCACTTTGCTGGCGTGCCTGCTGGCCCGCCGCGGAGCGGACGTTGTGCTGGTCGAGAAACAACCGGTACCCGGACCGTCGTTCCGCGGAGAGATCATCAATGGCGACGGCGAACGCGTCTTGAAAAAGCACGGCATTCTGGATAAAGTCAATCCGGAAGCCGTACTGCCGCTTGTTCGGCTTGAATATTGGGATCGCCGCCAAGTCGTCAAGACGATCCTGCCGGATACGGCTGGCGGCAATGTAGGCATTCATATTCCACAAGCCGATCTGCTCCATGCCCTGCTGGATGAAGCCAAGCAATATCCCAACTTCACATACATGCCGGGCACGACGGTACGCGGTTTGCTGCAAGGCGAAGATGGTCGTTACACAGGCGTAAAAGTCCGTACTTCGGAAGGCCATGATATAGAGATTCACAGCAATGTGGTTGTCGGAGCGGACGGTCGATATTCGTCGGTTCGTAAGTACGCCGGAATTCCTGTGAGTGCCGAAGGGCACGGCTACGATCTATTGTGGGCAAGAATTCCTGCGCCGGAAGGCTGGGAGCCGGTCATGTGTTCCACGATTCAGAACGGCCAGCAGCTTCATCTGTTCACGCAGGCCCGCGGCTATGTGCAGGTCGGCTGGAATATCGAAGAAGACTCGTACAAGGAGCTGCGCAAGCGTCCGTTCGAAGAATTGACGCAGACGCTGATCGATGCTTTTCCGAAGCTCGAATCGAGCGTGCGGGAGCATATCACGTCCTGGCAGGACTTCGTGCTACTGGACATTTTCAGCAGCAAGTCGGAGCGTTGGGCGCAGCCCGGTCTGATATTGATCGGCGATGCCGCACACACGATGACGCCTACAGGCGCTTTTGGACTGAACGAAGCGTTATGTGACGCGGACGTATTGCATGAAGAGTTGCTGATTTGCCTGGAACGCAGACAGGATACCGGCGAGCCGTTAGATCGATTGGAACAACGCCGTCGCGGCGATGTGGAGCGCAGACAGCGCGAGCAGGTCGATATGGAATTGACTTATGCTCAAAATTTTAATATTTAACATTCAAAGCGACGATAATATACAGATAGACGCTACAATGAAAAGCACTGCTCAAATCAATGTAGGCTGAAAAGTGATCCGAATTTGCTTGGGCTGCGAACGTATAAGTAACGAGGATGCGGAACCGACAGTAGCTTGACCAAGCTAATAGGTGCCGTGTCCGTTTTATCGAGCAACCATACACGGTCCGCCACAGGAGAGCAGCTTGCTGTAGGGAGAAGACCTACCGGCTGCCTGAAGTGCCTGCTTGGCGGCTTACCCGACGTAGGGCATGTACGCAAACTCAATGCCGTGCATCTTGACCTGCCTTTTCGCACTCAACTGGATTCGTACTTGAACCGTGTACGATGCCAGCGACGCTGCGTCATTTTCTCTTGACGTGCCCCGGCACGCCTGCGTAAAAATTCCTTGCCGAGAACGAAAATTCAGCCCAATCTGCTCCCGGCGGAGTTTGCGTACAAGCCCTAACCAATACGAAAATAAGGATGTGCCACCATGGTGAACAACAATGCAGCTTTTTTGCTAAAAGATAACATTCATAATATCCCGTCTCCTCAAAACGCCAAAGAAGGCTATGTGCTGGTCGGTCCGATCAAGCTGCCTGTTAACCTGGAAGGCGAAACGCTCGTTTTCCGCTGGTACAGCTGGATGAAGCAGCCCGAAGGCGGAGAAAACATGTCGGCTGAAGAGCTGATCCGCAGCCTGCCGACGATGGATCTGGCCGAAGGCCAGCAATCCAGCGTGCTCGTTTACGGCGATTTCGAGAACTCGCCGGACGCGCTGATCCGTATGCACAGCATCTGCCACACCGGCGATATTTTCGGTAGCAAACGATGCGATTGCGGCTACCAGTTGCACCAGTCGATGAAAATGATCGCGGAGCATGGTTCGGGTGCGCTCTTTTACCTGGCGAATCATGAAGGACGCGGCATTGGCCTGTTCAGCAAAGCGATGGCATACATCCTGCAAGAGCAAGGCATGGACACCGTGGAAGCGAATCTGGCGCTCGGCTTCGAAGACGACACTCGCAACTATGACGGCGCGATTGGCGTGCTGAAATTCCTGCGCGAGCAGCCGGTGACTCTGATTACCAACAATCCTCGCAAGCTGGAAGCCTTAAGAGCGTCGGGCATGAACGTGTCGGGACGTACGCCTCTGTGGGGAGACGTATCCGAATTTAACGAGAAATACTTGCGTACCAAGGTCAATCGTTCCGGTCACTTCGCGACGCAAAATCCGATCGAAGGCTTGTCGGAGCTGCCGACGGCCGAAGGAGGAGACTGACGAAGCATGAGCCAAGAACGGTCTGTCCATGAAAAATATATGCGGCTCGCGCTGGAAAATGCGCGTGCCGCTAAAGGCCAAACGGCGCCGAATCCACTCGTGGGATCGGTCATCGTCAACGACGGTCGGATTGTCGGAATCGGTGCGCACCTGAAGCCCGGCGAGCCGCATGCGGAGATTCATGCGCTGCGGATGGCCGGCGAGCATGCCAAAGGCGGCACGATCTACGTCACGCTGGAGCCTTGCTCCCATCACGGTCGCACAGGCCCATGCGCGGAGGCTGTCGTCAAGGCGGGCTTGGCACGCGTCGTGGTTGCCGCACCCGATCCGAACCCGCTCGTTGCGGGACGCGGAATCAAGATTCTGCGCGATGCAGGCATCGAAGTGATCGAAGGCGTACTGCGCGAGGAATCGGAGCGTCTGAACGAAGTGTTCAACCGCTATATCGTGAGCAAGCGCCCGTTTGTTACCGTGAAATCGGCTACGACGCTCGATGGTAAAATTGCGACGCGCACGAATAGCAGCCGTTGGATCACCTCCGCCGAAGCTCGCGAGGATGTTCACCAACTGCGTCACGAGAGCGGCGCGATTTTGGTGGGCGTACAGACGATTTTGCATGACGATTCGCAGCTCAACACCCGTCTGCCGAACGGTCGCAATCCACTGCGCGTCGTACTCGACAGCACGCTGCGTATCCCGGAAGATGCACGCGTCGTAACAGACGGCGAAGCGCCGACCTGGATTTTTACCGGGGCAAACGCCGATGCGGCCAAGCGTGAACGACTGGAAGCAGCAGGCGTGCGCGTGATCGAGACGTCAGGCGAGCGAGTGAATCTGGAGCAGGTGCTGGACGCACTTGGAGAAAGCGAAATCTCGTCGCTGCTGGTCGAAGGCGGCGGACAGGTCATCGCTTCGTTCGTGGAGCAGGGCCTTGCGGACAAGCTGGTGCTGTATATGGCGCCGAAGCTCGTCGGCGGCAAGGATGCTCCGACCTTTATCGAGGGCTTGGGGATCGCGGATATGAACGATGCGGTCGGATTGACCGGGCTTACCGTCGAGCAACTGGGACCGGATTTGAAGTTCGAGGCGTATTTTCCGAAGGGATGAGACTGAGGTAAGCTGCGAGATTCGATCTATGAAAATCTTAACCTTGCTTCTATATAAAAAGAACCGGCTTCTCCAGACGGAGAGCCGGTTTTTTGATGTGATTTACACGTTGAAGCTGATCAATCTTGCGAATAAGCAGAAATGTTAGCTCTTTTTGCGAAAACTGAACATCAATCCTGCACATAGGCAAGAATTTCGTCATCAAAGGGTGGAATCCGCTTGCAGGATTGGAGCAGGCGCATGTGCGAATTTAATGTCTCCCAATAGCAAGACAAGCTGCTAGTTTTTCTTCAACTCCGCTTCCCGCCGCTTCCAGCTCGTTTTCCCGTCGTCTTCGACGATCGCAATCGCGGCGTCCGCGATATCCGGGTCCGTCGTGAGATGCTGCTGGATACGGATCTTGATATCGTCGGCATCGCCGAGCGTCAGTCCGGTACGCAGCTCCACGACCGCATCGACATGATAGTAACGGCCTTCCTGCACGATACGCATGCTTTCGATATCGCGAACGTCCGCGTCCGCGAGAATGGCGGCGGATACTTTGTCTTCCACGTCCTGCGGAGCCGATACGCCGATCAGGCCGATCATGTTGTCGTAGCCGACACGGAACGCGACCGCGATCATCAGGAAGCCGATCAGCGTCGTCGCGATGCCGTCGATCAGCGCGAAATTCGTCAGCGACACGACAACAACGGCAATCAGGGCGAAAAAGGCACCCAGTACGGCCACGATGTCTTCATAGAATACCAGGCGGGTCGGAGGGGCAGCGCGGCCGACGTTTTTGAATGCGGCAGGCAGCAGCGCGAATCCGCTTGCTTTCGGTGCGCGTGCTTCCTTCAGGATTTCCTTCGACGCTTTGATCAGAATCGCGCCGTCCACGATGATGTTCAGCAGAAGAACGCCGACGTTGATCCAAAAGCCTCCGGCCGCTTCGCCCGGATGCTGAAGCAGATGGATGCCTTCGTGAATCGTTTCGTAGGCCATGATGGTGACGACGATAACGGCAATCATGCAGAAAATGTTGATGACGCGCCCGAATCCTACCGGGAATCGGCGGCTTGGTCGTTTTTCCGACAATACGCTGCCGACGAACACGAAGCCCTGGTTCACGGCATCCGCCAGCGAGTGCATCGCCGAAGCGAACATGGCGCCGCTGCCGGTGAATAAGGCGGCTCCGCCTTTGGCGGCCGCGAGTACCGAATTGCCTGCCATGGCGACGGCCGAAGAGGTGTTTCCTTTTTTGATCAGCGAACGTAGTGTTTCCTTTTGTCCGATGTCGGACGGTTTGGCTTCAGCCACGAATGACGCCTCCTTCAAATTGGGGGTTAGAGTTGTTTTCGTGCATTACTACCTTGTCAACGTTAAAGGTAAGGTTACGACGGTATAGCATATGTACCCGGAATCGGCGAGCTGGAACAAATCCGCTGCATCGATTCCGGTACGGTCGCAGATGGACTGCTTCCGTATCCAACTCAGGCTTTATCCCCGTACTCTTCCGTATACCAGTCAATAATTTTGCGCGCGATACTGACTTTCGGCGGAATATTCGGCAGCTCGCCCGGGCCGAACCAGTCCGCGTGCTCGATCTCTTCGCCGTCTACGGTGATTTCGCCGCCCGCGTATTCCGCCACGAATCCGATCATCAGCGAGTTGGGAAAAGGCCACTGTTGGCTTCCGAAGTAACGAATCTCGCCCAATTGAATGCCGACTTCTTCCATCGTTTCGCGTCGAACGCAATCCTCCAACGTCTCGCCCGGTTCCGCAAAGCCCGCAATCAGACCGTACATATTGTCCGGGAAATGCGGCGCATGTGCAAGCAAAATTTTCCCGTCCTTCAAAATTGCGGTGATAACAGCAGGAGAAAGACGAGGGTAATGGCTAAGTCCGCAATTCGGACAGACTTTGGCCCGGTCCCGATCCGCGAGCGTTAGCGTCGTGCCGCAGCGTCCGCAGAAGCGGTGCGTATCGTCCCAATTCAAAATTTGAAGCGCGCGTCCGGCCAAGTGGAACAGGTCTTCGTCCAGACGGTCATACAACGGGCGCAGCGGCAAAAAGCCGTATCCGCTTGGCGCTTCCGTTCCTTTCGGTGCTTCGGCAGTATAGCAAGGCGCACCGTCCAACGTACCGAGATACAGCGAGCGGATCGGCGTGAAGTCGAACTCTTCAACCTTGGTCGCCACGGGTAGCGCAGCCAAGCCTTCTTGTTCATTCAGCAGCAAACTTCCGGTATCCGCGAGAAAGACGAACCAATAAGCTGGCTGATCCGTAGGCTCCGCGTGCAGTGCAGGCATATAACGATCATAGATGCTGGGTTTCGATTTTGGCATGGAAGCAGAACCTTTCGGAGTGGAATGATAACCTCTTTATTATGAAAGGATGACTCGCCGGGGGCAAGGGGGTACAATCATCGTAGAAGAACCGGGCGGCCAAGCCAGAGCTGTTCCGGCCAAAAGGAGGCGTTTTCCCATGAATCAACCATTGACTTTAGGCGATACGTTTAAGCAAGCGAAATATCGGACGGCCGGTAACGGACCGCGCGACGTGAACGTGCTGCTTGAAGCGCTGCAAGAGGTAAGCGGCGATACGCCGAGCGATATGTACGGGCGCGGCGAGACGATCGGGAACTTCGAGCGCAAGCTGGCGGAACTGCTGGGTAAGGAATCGGCGGTCTTTTTCCCGAGCGGTACAATGGCCCAACAGATTGCGCTGCGCATCTGGAGCGATCGCAAAGGCAGTAAAAGCGTGGCGTACCACCCGCTTTGCCATCTGGAAATCCACGAGCAGGACGGCTTGAAGGAACTGCATCATCTAGAGCCGATTTTGCTGGCGGACGAGGAACGGTTAATCACGCTGGACGATGTGAAAAAGCTGCCGGAGAACGTTGCCTGTCTGCTGCTGGAGCTGCCTCAACGCGAAATCGGCGGCGAGCTGCCGGAGTATGCGGAACTTGAAGCCATTTCAGCTTATTGTCGGGAAAAAGGCATCGCGCTGCATCTCGACGGAGCCAGACTGTTCGAGATTTTGCCTTACTATGGAAAAACAGCCGAGCAGGTCAGCGCATTATTCGATAGCATCTATGTGTCGTTTTACAAAGGCGTAGGCGGGATCGCGGGCGCGATGCTGCTTGGCGATGCCGATTTGGCGGAGCAATCGAAAATCTGGAAAAGACGGCACGGCGGCGATCTGATCAGCTTGTATCCGTACATTATCAGCTCGGCGTATTACCTGGATCTTCGCTTGCCGAAGATGGCGCAGTATTACGAGGAAGCGAAGGAACTGGCGTCGTTATACAACGAACAGCCGAACATTCGCACACGTCCGGAAGTGCCGGTGTCGAATATGTTCCATTTGCACTTGAGCGGTCTGTCGGCTGAAGCAGCTGCGCCGATCATTGCAAGCGTTCAGGCCGAGACGGGGATCGCATTGGTCGCTTACCTCAAAGAAATCAGCGATACCGCCTGTGCGACGGAGATTGCGATCGGTGATTTGTACGAGGCGGTTCCCAAGGATAAGCTGCGCGAAGCGGTTGAACTGCTGGGCAAGCGGCTTTCGGACACGCAAGGATAGAGGTTCAGACCCGGACAAGCCAAGCATCGGAAAAGAAAAAAGAAAGCCATCGCGGACAGGCTGATCACCTGCTTGCGATGGCTTTTTGCATGATCTCAAGTCTCACCACTCGAACTGTAGCTGTTTATCGTACAAAGGAATCTGAGCTTTTTCTTCTCCTTCAGCGCCTGTTTCCAGCATCAGATCCGCAATCAGCCGGAAGTCCTCCGGCGTGATCTCGAACTGCCCGAAACGAAAAGCCTGGCCCCAGCTGCGGCGGCCTTTGGTGAAAGATAATTGCCCAAGCAAACCCGCGATGCGCACCGGTTTCGCAGGCAAGTAGTGCACATCTCGCCGATACGGAATGAAGGTGTCGCTCATCTTATAGCGGTACACCCGCTCATCGACAACCTGTCCGATCGCCGTAAAAGCTTGCAGCGGCGTGCCTCCGTCCATGTCCGTGCGCGGCGAATAATAGATCAACCAATCGCCGGGCTTCATCCGATTCAACGATTGGGCTTTGCCGTGACAAGTCTGCGCGATGCCCTGTTCAATGGCATAATCGACATGGGCAGCAGAGACGACACCGACCCAGTAACGAAGCCCGGGACGCATAAGATCGGCTGAAGGCGAAATTAGAGAATTTGTATTTGTCATGGAGAATCCTCCTGTAGATGCAAGATGTTTTCCTCATTATTATAAGGAAGCGCTACTGACAACTTAGTGTCAGTAGTCAGCGTGTCGGGAAAGTTACGTGGGACTTTATTGACACATTGCCTACTCACACCTTACGGTCAGTAGTGTTTTACATTAAAATTCGAAACTCTTTCCGGTAAATTCGATCCACGTTTTCTAACACCCGTTCTGCCTGATCGGCGAATTTCAGCTTCACGATGCCTTTCTTGTCGATCAACGTCCCGGCTTCTTTTTTGTATTGTCCAAATGCCGCATCATACAATCGTCCGGCTCCTTGTGTAGGCGGCGCGAAGAAGAATCGCATCAAATAATTGACGGGGAACGGGAGGCCGGACTTTTTGCCTTTGCGAATGGTGTTATTCGGTCCGGGATCGGCGCTGCGCAGCAGAATGCCGTCTTCGGCTTCTGTTGGAGCCAGTGCTTGCGTCCAGAGCGACATGGCGAGCTTGGTGTCGGCATAAGCTCCGGTTAGCTGCTTGAAGCGCTGAGGCCGTGCAAGATTGTCAGCATCGAATACCTTCGTATAATTGAACGCGTTCGAGGAGGTGCCGATGACCGTCTTGAGCGAGCCGCGCAGCAGCAGCTCCTTCAGTTCGCGGTAGACGACATACGGCACGACCGTTTGCAGCTCGTAATGCATTTCGCGTCCTTGCGGAGAGAAGCGCAGCTCCGGTAGGCTTCCGCCCGCATTGTTGAACAGCACGTCGATTGCCGTTTCGTTGGTTTGAATATTTTGAAGTGCAGCAGCCAGTTGCGTGAAATCCGTCAGCTCGGCGGTGTAGACTCGAAGTCGACCATCGCGAATCGCGCTGCCCGTAATTTCGTCATCGTTGGAAAAGGCGGAGCGGATCAGCGCCGCCACATGCCACCCTTCCGTCAACAGACGGCGCGTTAATTCCAAGCCTATGCCATTGTTGGCACCTGTGATCAAGGCCGTGCGTGCAGCCGGATGGTTAAGTGGTAAAGTGTTCATAGAAAATCCTCCAATGCGTGAATGGCGAGATGATCTCGCGGATTGGAGACAGTGTATAACTTGGAGCCGGCTCCAAGTCAAACGCTAAGTTCGCAGTTCTTGACTTGGAGTCGACTCCAAGCGGTATAATTCATTCAAGCAAGGAGCGAAGGAGCGATTAATATGGAAAAGCAAGTACTCGAATACATGAAAATGACGTCTACGGCCGATGCGGCCGAAGTCGAAACCATAGGATACACCATCAAGCAAACGTCGGAGTTGACCGGACTTCCGGAGGACACCATTCGGTATTACGAGAAGATCGGCCTGCTGCCGAGAGCGAAGCGGCGTGCCAACACCCATCGGATTTATGCGGAGAGCGACGTCGAGACGATGAAGCTGATCCTTTGTTTGAAAAAAACGGGCATGTCGCTCGACGAGATGAAGCCTTACCTCGACATGTCCCGCACCGGAGATCTGGCGGATACGCCCGAAGCGTTCAAGCGCATCCGAGAGTACCGCGCGAATGTGCTGGAGCAGATCTCCTCGCTGCAAACGATCGTCGATTTTATCGATCTCAAGCTCGCGCAGGGCACGCTGATGAACAAGCAGGATTGCGACGCCGATCCGCAGGAGGGGCCGGGACTTCCCGCGAAGCGGGACAGTCGGTTTCGTTGAGTGACTTTTGATATTCGCCACTTTTACTTTATTGAGTAAAATGGGAGGGTAAAAACCATTTTTTAATAATTGATAAAAGTGAGAAGGTAGCTAATAGTGAAACTAAAAGTTTTTGATGTTTCCAAGCGCTATAAAGAACAAATTTTGGACAAAATATCTTTTGAAGTGGATCAAGGAATTATTGGGGTGCTGGGAGAAAACGGAGCAGGAAAAACAACGCTGATAGAGATTATTGCGACGCTTGTTCGGCCTGGCGAAGGTGAAATCGAATATGACGGCAAAAATACCGAACAGAATCTTTTTGCTATTCGACAGCAAATCGGCTATTTGCCGCAGAAATTCGATTTTTTCTCGAAAGTAACGGTAGAGCAAGCTCTTGATTACGTTTGCCGGCTAAAGCAGATCCAATCAAAAAAAGAAAGAAAATACGAAGTTGAAGAGAAGCTGCATCAAGTCGGTTTGATTCAGCAGAGAAATAAGCGATTCGGCGATTTATCCGGTGGAATGAAGCAGCGTGTCGGTATCGCGCAAGCTTTGATCGGCGATCCTTCTTTATTGCTGATCGATGAACCTACCGTCGGACTCGATCCGCATGAGCGAGTTTCTTTTCGGCAGCTTTTAAGTCGCTTGGCTCAAGACCGCACTGTATTATTATCCACGCATATTGTGGAAGATATCGCGATGACTAGTGAGTATTTGTTGGTGTTACATCAAGGGAGAGTCAATTATTATGGGGATTTGCCTTCATTTGTCCGTACTGTTGAAGGTAAAGTATGGCTGTACCGAGGAGACGCTATTCCGCAAGCGTTACAAAATGAAAAAACATGGATAACTTCGTCACAAACGACTGCCAAGGGCATAGAAGTTCGTTATGTAGCAGATCAAGCGATCGGCAACAGCATATCCATTGAACCGACGTTAGAACATGCTTATATCTATGCGAATCGAAAGCAGGTTGATCATGAGTGAATTAACTGCGCAATTGTCTTTTTCGTTGCAGCGCCTGCTCAAACAAAGCCTATTGTGTTTATTTATTTTGTTCGTCATAACTGTTGTTCCCCTTCTTTTAATTTTAGCGAATCGTATCGAAAGTTTTGAAGAAAACTGGTTGGCTTTACTCCATGTTCAGATGATTTTGAGTACTCTTTTAGCGCCGGTTTTGCTAAATGCAATATGGAGCGGACGAATACATCATTTCGAGCGAACGATGATTCTCTATTATCTTCGTCATCCGTCCAATTACTTTTTGTCTCAAGTACTAATGACTTGGCTTGCGCTGTCAGGAAGCCTTATGATCGTTGATTCAATGTATTGGATACTTGGCGCAAAAGGAGCAGACGTTGCACTTTGGGCAGGAACGGCGTTGCAGATCATTCTTACGACAGGCTTGCTGTTGGCTTTGACGGGTATTCTTTCGCTTTTACTTCAAAGGACCTTTTATAGCATTTTACCTTTATTGCTCTATCTTTTAGCTAGTTTATCTTTTGTTGAGCGTCCGATGCTTGCGTTATGGTTCAGTCCCAATATTACTGAACAAGTTGTAAAGCAGCCTGGCCTTATTTTGGAACGAGGGTGGTTATTTCTATGGATCTTGTTGCTTCTATCGGCAGGAGCTTTTATTTTTCGTAAAAAGGCGGCAAGACGATGATTCAAGGTTGGGGTTTACGTTGGAGGGTACTGTGGAGAGAAGATCATATTTGGGCGTACTATGGAGGATTGCTTGCTCTTTTTCTGGGACGGTTTTGGTTTGTACTAGGAGATCAGCTAGCTCTGCTTCCTCTATACGGCCTGTTTGTCACGCAATTGACCTTAATTATTTTAGAACAGCATCGCCGCCACGGTATGGAAAAGATCGTACGGTTAACTGAAATTAGACCTTTTAAAAGGATAATAAACGAAACGTTATTCGGCTATGTTTGTGCATTTCCGGCGTTTGTGCTGCTGATTTTAATGTTATATCACGCCTTTCCCGCAACGCCTATTTATTTGCTTGTTTTGCTCGTAGCAGAGTTTGTTGGATTTGCGATCAGTTTTGGGTTTGCATGTTCCATTTTTTCTTTCAAATACGCAGTACCGATTACTTTATTATTTTATTTTTTATTACTGACCAATCACGGCTATAAACTTGAACATGTACCTTATCTTGCGCCAACTTTAAACTTTATGTATCCAGATTATCCGAATTGGTGGAATGCAGCAGCGGTTTTTTCGTTAAGCTTGCTTTTTTGTATTTTCTATCTTTGGAGAAGTTTTGATCGCGACCGTACGTCCCGTCGTCGTATACAACTGCTTTTGATCTGCGTACTTATCATGTATATGTCCATACCGATACTTCATGATATTCAAAAAAATATTGTCGCTGCACGACCCTATCAACTGTTGCAAATGAATGGAATGGATGTGCGTTATCAAGGTGTTTCGAGAAGGCAGGCGGAGCGGTATTCGCAAGTGGTAGAGGATATGCACCATGAATTGCGGGAAAGAGGTCTCGAGACTCATGTGAAGGAACTAATAATAACTCGAAGAAATGAAGTTCCGCAGGATGAAGGTATCGAGCATATTGTATCTGAGAAAGGTAGTACGTTATACATAGAGCCTTATTCAAACAAATTCTACGAGTTCAACTACGGCTACAATATTATACGTGATCTGGCAGCTGTATTGATTGAAGATCCGACTGACCGATTGGAAGTTTCCCAAGCAATGATCGCAGAGGACAAGCATGGATTTTTCCAAGCGACACAAATAAGATTGGGAATCGAACAATAAGGATAACCCCTAGAAAGCAAAGCCCAAATACCAAAAAGCGGCGCCTCCATTATAAGGATAGCCGCTTTTTGATATTTGCATATCATCTTTTGTGCTGTTTTTACTTCACTTCAATCATCAAAGCCGCCTCGAAATATTCCCCCGGCTCCAGCCCGACCGCCAGCTCCTTATCCTTCAGCTCGCCGTCGAACTTGTCCGCGTCCGCCAAGCCGTGCCACGGCTCAATGCAGACAAACGGCGCGTTTTTCGGCTGCCAGACGCCCAAGTACGGGAAATTCTCGTAAGCTACGCTGACGCTGTGCTCGCTTTTGTCGCTTTTTAGCGTCACGCGGTCCGACTTCACGTCGCGGAAGATCATGGCGCCTTCTTCGAACTGCGCGCGAGTCAGCGGCAGCACGGTTCCTTTTTCCAATACGATCTCGGATTTGTCCGGAATCTGGATATTGCCGCCCGTCACGTAAAAGCGCTCCAGCGTTTCTTCTTGGTTAAACTCCAATACGTAATCCTCGAACTCCCCATTGCCGCCGATCGGACAGTTGAACGCTGGATGTGTGCCGAGCTGGAAATAAATCGGTTTGTCATCGTCATTGTCCACCCGATACTGGATGCGCAGATTCGAGCCGTCTAACGTATAGGTGAGCGTGAGCGCGAATTTGTACGGATAGATCGCCAGCGTTTCCTCGTCTGCGGACAGATGGAACACCGCACGCGATTCTTCCGACTCGACCAGCCGGAATTCGCGGTTGCGCGCAAAGCCATGGTTTTTTAGCGTATATTCGCCGCCTTCCGCGCGCATCACGCCGTCATACACCGATCCAACGATCGGGAAAAGCACTGGCGAGCGCCCTGTCCAAAACTCCGCATCGCCGCTCCACATATATTCGCGTCCCGTGTCTTTGCGTTTGAAGCTAATCAATTCAGCGCCGAGCGGCCGGATTTCGACCGTGGCGGACTCGCTGTTCAAGATGGCATTCATGGGCTTTTTCCCTCCGGGTGAATGGATTGTCGATCTGAATCTGTTTTTAGTGTAGCAAAAAAGCATACGCTGGAGAAAGGTTGCTACAGGCGAGAGCCGAGCAGATTAGCTATAATGAAGAAAAAGGGAGGCGATGGCATGAGCAACAATATCCAGCAAGGCCAAGTATCCGCGGAAATCCGCTATGTACCCAACGAAGGGGGGCCGACCATCGGGTTGTCCGCTTCGTCCGGCGTGAAGGTCATCGAGCAGGACGGTTTGTTTTTTAAAGACCATAATCGAAGCGGAGCGTTGGAGCCTTATAAAGACTGGCGGCTTTCCGCCGAAGAGCGTGCCCAAGACCTCGCTTCCCGCATGACGCCGGAGCAAATCGCGGGCTTGATGCTGTACAGCCGCCACCAATCGATCCCGGCAGGCAGCACCAATTGGATGTCTTCTACATATAACGGCAAGTCTTACGAAGAAAGCGGCGCGAAGCCTTGGGATCTGACCGACGAGCAGCGAGACTTTTTGGAAAACGACCATCTGCGCCATATTCTTGTGACCACGGTGGAGAGTCCGGCTATCGCCGCACGCTGGAACAATCTCGTGCAAGCGTACGCGGAATCGGTCGGCTTGGGCATTCCGGCGAACAACAGCTCAGACCCGCGCCACGGCTCGGATTCCAGTTCGGAGTTCAATGCGGGCTCCGGCGGAAAAATCTCGATGTGGCCGGAAACGCTCGGACTCGCCGCGACGTTCGATCCGCAGCTCGTGCGCCGTTTCGGGGAGATCGCGGCGAAGGAGTATCGGGCGCTCGGTCTGACCACGGCGCTATCGCCGCAGGTAGATATCGCGACCGATCCGAGATGGTTCCGTTTCAACGGGACATTCGGCGAAGATCCGCAGCTATCGACCGATCTCGGCCGTGCTTACATCGACGGGTTCCAGACTTCGGACGGCGAAGACGAAATCGCGAACGGTTGGGGCCGTGCCAGCGTCAACGCGATGGTCAAGCATTGGCCGGGCGGCGGTTCGGGCGAAGGCGGACGCGACGCGCATTATGCCAGCGGCAAATACGCGGTGTATCCGGGCGGACGGTTCGACGAGCATCTGAAGCCGTTTACGGAAGGCGCGTTCAAGCTGGATGGCGCAACCGGGCAGGCTTCGGCGGTCATGCCGTATTACACCGTGTCGTGGGAGCAGGATACCGTTAACGGAGAGAACGTCGGCAACGGCTACAGTAAGTATCTGATCACTGATTTATTGCGCGAAAAGTACGGATACGACGGCGTGGTCTGCACGGATTGGCTGATTACGGCGGATGAAAACGGGGAAAAGGACTCGTTCCTCAGCGGCAAACCGTGGGGCGTGGAGGGCTTAACCGTCGCCGAGCGTCACTACAAACTGCTGCTTGCGGGCGTGGATCAATTCGGCGGCAACAACGAAGCGGGTCCGGTGCTGGAAGCTTACGAGATGGGCGTGCAAGAATATGGCGAAGAGTGGATGCGTGCGCGTTTCGAGCGATCCGCAGTACGTTTGCTCAAAAACTTTTTCCGCTTGGGGTTGTTCGAGAATCCTTATGTAGAGCCGGAAGAAAGCGAGCGAATCGTGGGACAGCCGGATTATATGCAGGCTGGCTACGAAGCGCAGTTGAAGTCGGTCGTCTTGTTGAAAAACAAAGGCGGCGTGCTCCCGTTAGGCGTCCGGCCTCCGTTTGAGCACTTCCGAGGCGAGAGTTCTACGGCTAACCCTTCCGTGAGCGAACCGTCTGCTGTCGAACGATCCTCTATGGTTCAACCGTCTTCCTTTTCCCGCAAAAAAGTCTTTATCCCGCGCCGCTACATCGCTCCGGGCCGTGACTGGTTCGGCAATGCGACACCGGAACGGACCGTCGATCCGCTGAACCTGACCGTCGTCGCCAAATACTTTGACGTGGTCGATGATCCGATGCAGGCCGATTTCGCATTGGTTTGCATCGAAAATCCGGATTCGGGCATGGGCTACAGCCGCGAGGATGCGGAAGCCGGAGGCAGCGGGTATGTACCGATCAGCTTGCAGTATCGGCCTTACACGGCAGAGATCGGGCGCGAGGTCAGCCTGGCGGGCGACCCTCGTTCCGGCGACGTGCTCAACCGCTCGCATCTGGGCAAATCGGTGCGTACGCGCAACGAGTCGGATCTGGACCTGGTGCTGGATACCCGCGCGCAAATGGGCGACAAGCCCGTGATCGTATCCATGCTGCTGTCCAACCCGGCGATTGTCGCGGAGTTCGAGCAGGCGGCGGATGCCATTTTGGTCAACTTCGGTTTGCAGGATCAGGCGCTGCTGGAGATTCTGTGCGGCAAAACCGAACCGTCCGGCCTGCTCCCGATGCAGATGCCCGCGGATATGCGTACGGTAGAGCAGCAGTCGGAGGACGTGCCTCGGGATATGACATGCCACGTCGATACGGAAGGTCATGAGTACGACTTCGCTTACGGATTGAACTTCGGCGGCGTGATCGACGACGAGCGGGTACGGAAGTATCGGTGAGCTGCGTATCCATATCGAGCTTGAGAGCCTAGTGGAATAGGGAGAGAGACGAGACGCGATTTTGGGACGCATGCGAACTACTTAGACGTGCTAGCTGATGATTGATAGCAAGCAAGTTGTAAAATAGGCAAGATGATAAGCGCGAAAGGGTCTATTTTCGAAGCCGAGTTGCAGAAAATGCAGCATTTTGCTCATAATCCGGAACCAAACAGCCGGATCGGAGCTAAAATGTTGTAGTTCCTACAACTTGAGATCGAGAAACCGACTTTACTGCCGAAAATGTTGTGATTTTTGCAAGATAAGACGCCAAGCGAGTTTCGAAATACTCTGCACATATGCCAGATCTGCTCATTTCGCTCTTTTTTGCCTATGTATCGGACTTTATCGTCACTCGCTAAGTTCGTACGTTGCCTAAAAAGCAAGCTAGGATACGTTTAGATCTCATCAGCTCAAGCTACATTGACATAAAAGCAGGCTAGATCACCTTTGTTCGGGGCATTCGACTAGATTCGTTCCTCTACATTGCCAAATCGTCAATCTAACAGAGCACCAACGCGTTTATTGCCTTACTAGGGTGCTTAAAAGACAGCGTAGCCTATTCAAGCAATCAAAATGCAGCAATCCGAAAGGAAGGATCCTATGAGCCGCGAAAAACTGACCTTTGCCATGGGCTGCTTTTGGGGACCGCAGGATCGCTTCTCCCGCATTCCCGGCGTAACCGGAACGCGGGTCGGTTATTCGGGCGGCGATAACGACAGCGACAAGGGCAGAGAAGCCGAAGAGGAACATACCGCTGCACCCCGCCCGACCCACCGCCGCTTGAACGGCCATTCCGAAGTCGTCGAGATCGAATTCGATCCGGATCAAGTCACACTGGAAGACCTGCTGGAACAGTTCTGGACCACCCACAATCCGTCGGCAATCGAAGGCTACAAGCCCGAAGACTCCCGCTACCGTTCCCTTTTGTTCTACCGAAACGCGGAGCAGCAAGCCATCATGGAACGAGTCCAACAGAAAATGACCGAACAAGACCTCTCCAGCCAAGCGACCGGACTACGGGCTGTTCAAACTTTTTATCCGGCAGAAGAAAAGCATCAATACTACGAAAAGAAAAAGCGCCAAAAAACGAACAACGCCAAGCACCCGTAATCCCATCTCCAACCTTTACAGTCTGCTGCCTTTCCCTCCGCCCTCGACCCTCACGAACAGGACTTCCCCCCAGATTTAAGGTACAATCAGAGCACAAGGAGAGGAGGGTTACGCCGCATGAATCATTTCGACAAAGGCATCGACTGCTATCAGCGGAAAGATTTCTTGAACGCCGATTTTCATTTTAAAAAAGCACTGGTGGAAAAAGGACTACAGGCGGAAACCCTGGACTACCTGGCCCGCTGCCGTTCGATGCTGGGGGATTCGCGCGGTGCGCTGGAGCTGTTCAACCAGACCATGAAAATTACGCCGACCTGGGAACGACCCTACGAGGGCAAGGCCAGACTGCACGCCAACCGCGAAGAGTACGAAGAAGCGGAAGCTTTAGCGCGTCGCGCGCTCATGCTCAATGCGAAGTCCGCGGAAAGTTGGGCGATTCTCGCCTACGTCTGCGAACGCACGATGAGGCTCAAAGAAGCCAAATCCTGCTATCTGCGCTCGATCGAACTCGATGCGACATCGGAAGAAGCCCATATTCATCTCGCGGTCGTGTATTACGAGATGCGGGAACCGTACTCGAAGTGTCTGGAGCAGTTGGATCGGGCTCTCGCCCTCAATCCCGACTCAACCGACGCGTTATTCAATAAAGGATTGATTTATAAAGACTTACGTCGCTACGGCGCAAGCAAGACGGCTTTTGAAAAGCTGCTGGCGATCGATCCGCAGGATCGGGAAGCGAACCTGGAACTGGCGGAGTTGTATAAAAGGGATCGTCAATATAGCAAAGCGGAGCAATGTTTGAATCGTGCCCGTGAGCGAAAAGGATACGACGGACGTGGAGGAAGCCAAGCGTAACTCTAACGAATGTCGGAGAAAGGGGCATACGATGAGCCAATCAGAACAGACCGAACCTCGGCCGGATAAGCCGCTGCCCTTAGACTCGAACATTGCTGTATCCGGCGAAGTCTCAGCACGCCAAATCGACTACGGAAGCGATGATTACGGGCGCTCGCTGCAATTGCGAGACGACGTATTACGCCGTCCGCTTGGGCGTAGCATTGCGGACGACGATTTATCGGGAGACGCCGAAGCGCTTCATGTCGGCGCGTTTGCAGGGGAGCGCTTGGTCGGCATTCTGCTGTTGAAGCCCAAAAGTGAAGACATGCTTCAGATGAAGCAGGTCGCCGTTGACGAATCGCTGCGAGGCATGAATGTGGGGCGTAGACTTGTCGAATACGCGGAGCGGCTTGCAGCGCGGCAAGGCTGCGGGGAGATTATGCTGCATGCCCGCGAAGTCGCGGTTGTCTTTTACGAAAAGCTAGGGTACGCGCGCGAGGGCGAAGTATTCGAAGAGATGGGAATCCCGCATTATGTCATGAGAAAAAAGCTGAGCTTACGTTGAGCGGCGCAAAAATGGCTGGGTCATTTACCATACTCGCATAGTAAAGATCTTAACAGCTCCAAATGATAGAGAACCCCAGCCTTCCGTTTGGAAGAAAGGGGTTCTTTTGCGTTACGCTCGTTTACTCCAAATACCCTTTCACTAAGCCCGTTTTCAGCGGTCTCGGCTGCTCGCAGTTCGACTTCAGTTCCACGTAGCTGCCGGTATCCGAACTTTCGTGGAACGCATGCATGATCTCCAACACGTGGTTGGTGAGTTCGCCGTTCGCGCGCGGAGTGCCGCCGTTCAGTACGCAATTCGCCATATCCGACACGCCGATGCCCCGGCTGTTTTCCGCATATTGGTGGACGACGGGAATTTCTTTGAACTCCGTCGCTCCGGCAGGACGCAGCGAGATCGGACCGCCGAAATTGTTCGGATCCGGAACGAGCAGCGTGCCCTGCGTGCCGTAGATTTCGATCGGCGGCAGCGTGCTGCTCCAGACGTCGAAGCTCGTAATCATGGTCGCGATCGCGCCGCTTTGGAACCGAAGCGTACCCGCGATATGAGTCGGCACTTCAACGTCGATTTTTTCGCCGAACAGCGGTTGGCTGGTGATCGTGCGCTGTTCGAAAGACTTGGCGGTCATGCCGGCTACCGTCTGCGCGGGACCGAGCAGCGAGACGAGCGCAGTGAGGTAATACGGTCCCATATCGAACATCGGGCCGCCGCCCGCCTGATAATAAAAGGCCGGGTTCGGATGCCAGTTTTCGTGCCCGTGCCCCAGCATGAACGCCGTCGCCGCGACAGGCTGGCCGATATAACCGTCGTCGATCAGCTTGCGGCACGTTTGCAGACCCGCGCCGAGGAACGTGTCCGGCGCGCCGCCGAGCAGTAATCCTTTTTCGCGTGCCAGTTCAACCAACTCGTGACCTTGCTCGGGGAGAAGGGATAGCGGCTTTTCCACATAGACGTGTTTGCCGTGTTCCAGCGCCAGTTTGCAAAATTTGAAATGGTCGCCGGGCGTTGTCAGATTCACGATGATTTCAACATCCGGGCTGTTCAACACTTGCTCTGAAGTCCATTGATTCGGCACGCCATACTTGTCCGCTGCGGCTTGCATCCGTTCTTCGCTGATATCGGACACCGCGAATACTTCCGTATTGGTGAACGTGCGAGTCAGATTCTCCAAATAGATTCCGCTGATATTACCGCAGCCAATGATACCGATTTTCACTTTACGCATCTATGTCTCCGCCTCTCAAATAGCTTGACTCCGACTTCAAGCAGGATTACGTTCGCCTAAAAAATCTTACTTTGCCGCCCACAGCATACCGCGACGCATCAATTCCTTGGCTTCCGGAATATCGAAAATATTCGCCTGATGACCGAGCGAGTTGTAGAACACTTTGCCCGCGCCCCAACGCTTTGTGTATACGACGGGCATGACAATCTCGCCGTTGGCGGAGTGCGGGCCTTCGCTGATACGGAACGTCGTCGTGGCGAGCACGTCCACGACGGGATCGACATGCAGATAATACTGCTCCGACTTCACGGTGAAGTCCGGAATGCCTTCGATCAGAGGACTGGACGAAGGACGCGCCATGCGAACTTCATACTCTACGCCGTCGTTGAACGGATGGGCGACCCATTGCGATCCGGTCAAAAATTGCCACTCGACGCTATTGCGGAACGAGTCGCACATCCCTCCGTGACAGCCTGCCATGCCGACGCCGGATTCCACAGCTTTAAGCACGGGCTGAAGCTGTTCGTTCGTGATCTCGCCCATGGTCCACACAGGCACGATCAGATCCAGCTTCAGCAAGCGTTCTTCATCCAAAAAAGCATCCAATGTATACGAAATCTCCGCCTCAAAGCCTTCCTGGCGCAGAACATCAGCAAAAATATCGGCGACTTCCTTCGGCTGGTGGCCGTCCCATCCGCCGCTGACGATTAAGGCTTGCTTACTCATGACATCAAACTCCCATCTGAATAGGTTAATTGAAGCTGCGTTCGACGCTTACAGCCATATTCTAAAGGAAAGCGTTCTCTTTTTCGCGTCATTTTCATTGTCGAAGTGGACAATTTTTGCTAAAGTCTAGCCATATCAAGTAAAAGTCGGAGGGGAGAAAATGCGAGCTTTTCATGAAAACCGAATTTACGGCAGCGGACTGCCCGTGCAAATTTCCCGCGTTCGCAACATGAACTTTTTGGCGCATTGGCATCATGATTTGGAGTTTATCTACGTGCTCGAAGGCGTTATTCAGATCGGGATCAATTCGGAAACGAGAAGCTTGAAAAAAGGGGAGTTCGCATTCTGCGGAAGCGGGGATATCCATTACTACGATAGCGGGAAAACGGACTCCGAGGTGCTGATGATCATTTTCAATCCGAGATTGGTCGGCAGTCCGGCGGGGTGGCCGGAAGAGAAAGGCGTGTTATCCTCGTTTATCCCCTATGCTCAAAACGCGGCCATATCGGCGTTCGAACAAGGCGCGTTGGACGATCTGGCCTCGGTCATGCAGCGGATCGCGGACGAGGACGAACGTCGGCCGGGACAGTCGGACGCGGTGATTACCGGGCTGCTGCATATGCTGTGCGGTCTTACGCTGCGCTACGTGCCCGTCGGCGCGGCGGAACCGAAACGCAGTGTCCGTTCGGCTTCCCATCTCAAAACCATGCAGGAGCTGCTGGAGTATTTGGAACGGCATTGCGAGCTTCCGTTGACTCTGCAAGACGGAGCGGATCGGGCCCGCATGAGCCTGTTCCACTTCTCCCGCTTTTTCAAAAACGTGACCGGCATGAACTACAACACCTATATCAACGAGCTTCGGATCGCCCGCGCGGAGCGCATGATCGTCGAAACCGACGCCAAATTGATCGATATCGCCCTGGAGTGCGGCTTCGGCAACGTTCGCACGTTCAACCGGGTATTCCGCCAGCTTCGGGACTGCACGCCGTCGGAACTGCGTTATTAAAATGCTATACCGGGACTATAAGATGAAACGAAAATCAATTCATAAAAACTTTGCGAAAATTGCGAACCGTTCGGCGATGCCGGGAGTCTTTGTAAACGAGGCGCAGGGGGACGGAAGCGGGAAAGGCAGGCTTCGGCATTCTCCGTACGCGCTTGATTAACTGCCGAATGAAAACCCATATATAAACTTAAAAAGAAAAATAAAGAATTTAAAAACGTTCGGCAGCGTCGGTCGTCTCTTGTACGTCTTCATGAAAACAAACCTTAACCAAGGAGGAACGAAAAATTAAAATTTAATTCAAGCCCGCAGTGCTCAGCATGGCTTTGGTGATCGGATTTACCGGCGTAGGCGCCGGAGGGGCTTACGCCGTGTAGTCGGACAGCAAATCGAACTGGAAGTACGACGTGCCTTACGGACGCGACCTGGGCAGCACGTTCGCGGAAGGCGGCGTTCTTGCGGGCGACAATCTGTACCTGCACGCGAGAGAAAACAGCGACAACGTCGTGATTCAGGCGTTCGATCAGGAAAAAGGCGACAAAGACAACTGAATCTACGATTTCAAAGGCAAAGGACTGGCGAACGGCAAATGAAATGGTCCAATGCCGTGCCCGGCGAAGGCGGCAAGCAGCTGAATGCGGCGGGGAACGGCGATATCGTGGTCAGCCATCAAACGATTCCCGAAAAAGGCGAAGCCTATCAGACCTTTTACACCTTCGGCAAAGACGGCAAGCTGAAAAGCACGAAAAAAATCAAAGGATCGGATATCAACGATAAGAGCGGTTTCGTGACGATTCTGCCGAATGATCAGCTCGTGACCCGAAGCAACAAACTCCCGGTCGACGATAACGTCAACAAGACGATCTCGCACTACAGTTTGAAATAAGCATGCGTGAAAAAAAGGATATAAGCTGTTTATTTCAATCTTTTTGATCCGATAAAACAATAAAATATCTTTTTAAAGATAAAAATTATGGAGGATTACACAATGAAAAAGGTTTTCACACCCGTCATGTTGAGCATGGCCGTCGCAATGGGCATTACCGGAATAAGTTCGGGAGACGCGTTGGCGGCGCAGGCAGGCAAGTTGCCGACCGCGGAATGGACGTACGACGTTCCGGCCGCTTTGGATCTCGACAGCGGCCTGAGATTCGGCACGTTCGCGGGCGACAATCTGTATCTGTGGGCGGTCGAAGGGCGCAACTCGAGTATCGTGCAGGCATTCGATCAAGAAAACGGCGGCAAAGACAATTGGACCTACGATTTCCGAGGCGATACCAAGCAGCTGACAAGCGGCGGGTACGCGATTCAGGACAAAGACGGAAATTCGTATTTCGTCCGCAAAAAAGACGGAGACAAAACGTACAAGCTGGACGCGGTCGACGCGAACGGCAAATTGAAGTGGTCGAAAGATACCGGCAGCAAAGCGATCGAACGGCTGCAGGTACTCGATAGCGGGGATGTGATCGCCAGCGGCAGCATCGCCCCGACCAAGAAGACTGAAGGCCATCAGATCTTTTATGTTTTCGGAAAAGACGGCAAGCTGAAAAGCACGAAGAAAATCGGGGACGCGGACATTAAAAACAAAGGCGCGTACGTGAAAATTCTTCCCGACGGAAAAGTCTTGGCGATCGCGCCGAAACTTCAGCTTTTCAAAAGCCTGAACGACTTGAAAAAGCCGATTCTCGAATACGATCTGCCGGAATGGAATTCGCTCGATATGGATGTCCGCGGAGGCAACTTCAGCGATGCCGTTTATTCCCTCGCCGGAGGCGATACCCTGCTTGCGCTTCGCGAAGAAGATTACAGCGCGGTGCCGTTCAAGGAAGGCGCTCAAGAGATCGATTTGGATATCGTCAAGCAAAGCAGGTCGCTGGTACTGTTCGATGCCAAAGGCAAAAAGAAATGGGAACGCGAGCTATGGCAAGATGCAGCCGTTGTGCCGACCGCGAACGGATTCGTTTTACAAAAAGACAACAAGATCGAACTGTACGGCAAAGACAACAAACTGAAAACAAGCAAAACAATCGAAGGCGACGACGTATGGTTGGCTAAATCCAAAACGACGGACGAAATCGTGCTGACCAGCAAAAAAGCGGGAATGTTCAAAGCGCTGGATCCGAAAGACCTGAGCGTGAAATACGAGATCGACATGAAGAAAACGGCCGGGGAAAAAGCCGACTATTCGTTCCTTTACGAAGGCGACGGCGAATTGTACGTGCACACGATGGACTGGAACGTCAACAAAACGATCTCGCACTACAGCTTGAAATAATCCAAAAACGATCAAACAGGAGGAATGACAAATGAAATTTCGATTCAAACCTTTGATGCTCAGCATGGCGATGGCGGTAGGCGTGGGCGCGAGCCTGAACGCGGGAAGCGCGGCCGCGGTTGCGAATCCGGTCGACAAGCTTCCTGCAGCCGATTGGAAATACGATGTTCCGGCAGGACATGACCTCGGCTGGGTATTCGATTCCGGCAACGCGACCAAAGACCGTTTGTACTTCACGCTATTCACGGAGCAGGAAGGGCAGCTGCAAACGCAATCGTTCGATCGGAAAAACGGCGCAAGCAACTGGATTTACGACTTCCGGAGCGGTGCAGCAAATATTAACATTTTCAGTTCGCAGGTCGTATCGAAAACGAACGGAGACGTTTATTTCGTTGCCAAAAAAGACAACGAAAAATCGCAAAAGCTGTATGCGGTAAGTTCGAGCGGCAAGCTGAAATGGAGCAAACCGATCGAAACCGACTTTACCGGATCGCTGGAAGTCCAGTCCAACGGCGATCTTCTGCTGAGCAGCATTTCGTTGGATCAAAAAACGACGAACGTATACCTATTCGCGAACGACGGTAAGTTGAAGAAAAAAACGACGATGAACGGAAGCAAAAACATTTCGACGCTGTCTAACGGTCAAGTCGTGAACACGACGAACAAAACGATCGAATGGTATAAAAACGCGAATGAGTTGAAAAGCCCTATTCTTTCTTACAAGCTGCCGAAAGATACGACCGTCGCCAGCAATTTCAGATCGTGGGGCGGAGGCAGTAAAGTACCGCCGGCTATTTATCCGTTCAACGGAGGCAATCTGGTCGGATTGGTATGGGAAGAACTGCCGGAAAGCAAAAGTCCGGGCGTCAAGATTCTTGATCCTTCGATCGATAAACGGGAGTTCACGTACGTACTGTTCGATGCCAAAGGCAAAAAGGTATGGGAGCGTAAAATCCCCAAAGGCGCTTTCGTTATTACCGCCGGCGAAAATTTGCTGATCAAAGACGGTTTGAAACTGGAACTGTACGGCCCGGACAACAAGCTGAAAGCAAGCAAAACGTTCGAAGAAAAAGACTTCATCGTCTACAAAGCGCCGAACGAAGAAATCGCGGCGTTCGACAAAGTAAGCGGAGAGTTCTACGCGTTGAGCCCGAAAGACCTGAGCGTGAACCATCACGTCTCGCTCGATCCGTCGACGAACGGCAAAGCCAAATACGGCTTCCTGTACGGCGGAGAAGGCAAACTGTACGTTCACGACGCTCAAGGCGAAAATCAGAATACCGTATCGGCTTATACGTTGAAATAGTATCCGGCGGCAGAAAACCAAATAAAGCGATGCAAAACGGATGGTTTGCAAAAAAACGCTGCGGCTCGGGCCGCAGCGTTTTTGGCGTATATACGTATAAAGGAAAATCAGGCGGATCGGAGATTCGAGAATATAATCGGCGGAGGTTTAAAAAAGAGAACAGTACGAGTCCGCGCGATCCATGAGCGTATCGGACGAAGGACGTTCGATCGCGGCAGCGATGTAGAGCTGCCGCAGCATGTCGTCCGGCTGCGGATTGCCGCCGGACAGGTCTGCGCCGACGAATGAGGTCGGCGCTTCTTCGCGCTCGGCGACCATCGTCGCCGCCGCGCCGCGCACCGCGCGCAGCACCGCGTCCGGCGCGTAGCGGACCGGCGGGTGCGGCGCATAGCCGCCGGCAAAGTCTCGGCTGTTCATTGCCGAGACGGCATGCGCGTCGGAGCCGTGCGCCGACGTCCGGGCGGCCATGCCGCCCAGCAGGCCGGCCGCGCCGAGGCCGAGCAGAAGCCGCGCTCCGGCGCGGCGCGCTTCCAGCGCGACGAGCAGATCGGCCAGCGCGCCGCGAAGCAGCGCGTACTGGGCGTAATGACGCTTGCGCGCGCCCCAGCGGTCAGCTTCGACCGAAGCCGCCGCTTCTTCCGGCGTCAGGCCGCGCAGCCGGCCGAAGCAGGTGCTCCAGCGCACCAGATCGGCCGGGGCAAAGTCTTCGGAGACCAGGCAGACGCCGAATCCGGCGGCGGTTCCGCACGATAGCTTAAGCAGCCCATAGCGGCGCACGGTTTTGCGCGGCTCGTTTTCCCGTGCTTCCTCCACTACGTCAAACGCGAACATCTCGATACCCGACAATTTTCTTTCGTTCATTCTGCCTGTTCTCCTCCTTGGCTCAGCCTGTATTTTGCATCGCAATGCAGCCGTTCCTTTTGCCGACAGAAGTGTCGGCATCGGGCAGCCCATCGCTTTCCTCTACATAAATCGGCATTTCGGTCCGGGATTTGAATAGAAAAAGCCCCACCCGAAAAAGTTTTTTGCGCAACGATGAACGGTCTTTGCCGCTTGGCAATAAATAGCCGCTTTTTGCAGAAACGTTGACGAATGTGATTCCCGCATCGAGCAAGAACTCCTGCTGAACGTTCTAGGGTTCACTCGTCCTTTTTCACCTGAGCCGCATGATCGAATCTCGCCACCACCAACAGATCCATATGGCGCGCCGTCCGCAGCAGCCTGCGGGTGAGCGAGCCGAACAGCAGCCGGTACAGCCTGGAACGCCTCGACTGGCCGACGATGAGCTGCGTGCAGCGTTTTGCGTCCGCGCGTATCAGCAGTTCCTCGTGCAGTCTTCTTGCGGGAACGCGTTCGCCGAGATCGAAGCTGCCGCCGAGCCGCCGGGTCAGGCGCCGAAGCTGCTCGATTCGCTCTTGTTCCTGTTCGATCGGGCATTGGCCGTCCGGAATATAACAGACATACCATGGGGCTTTGAGGCGGTACGCGATCCGGAATCCGCGCCGGATCAGCCGCTCGGCGTTATCGCTCAGCGTGACCGCGACGAAGATCACTTCTTCGCGCCGCCAAGGCCCGCGCAGCGACGTTTTCCGCTCCCAGGACTCCAACCGTTCGTCCACATCGTCCGCGATCTCCCGCAGCGCCAATTCCCGGAGCGCGATCAGATTGCCCGTTTTAAAAAAGTTGCCGAGCGCCTGATCCACCTTTTCCCGCGCGTAAATCCGTCCTGCCCGCATTCGTTCCTGCAATGCTTTGGGCGTGACGTCGATCAGTTCGACCTCGTCGGCGAGATTCAGCAGCGAATCCGGCACCGTTTCCCGCACGCGAACGCCTGTCAGTTGTTCCACATTATCGTTCAAGCTTTCCAAGTGCTGCACATTGAGCGTGGAGATGACGGAAATGCCCGCGTTCAGCAAACGGATCACGTCTTCGTAACGTTTTTTGTTGGCGCTGCCCGGCACGTTCGTATGCGCGAGTTCGTCGACCAGCACCACTTCGGGATCGCGGGCGATGATGGCGTCGGTGTCCATTTCCTGAAGCAGCGCGCCTTTGTAGGGCACTACCGCACGCGGCACCGACTCCAGTTCGCGTACCTGATCTTGCGTTTCCTTGCGTCCGTGCGTTTCCAGCAGTCCGATCACGACGTCGATATTTTTTTTGCGCAAAATATTGCCTTCCCGCAGCATCGTATACGTTTTGCCGACGCCGGGAGCGGCTCCGATATACACTTTGAACCGTCCGCGCTTGATCTCTTCGATCTTGCGTCCGGCCTGTTCTTCGCTCAAACGCCGATAGGGGCCTGCCGGGTCTTGGAGCGGTTCTTTGCGTTTGGTCGGAAGAATGCGTTCGCCGCCGCCCGCCGAACGATCCGCGACGACGAACATGTCCACGTTGCGCATACATTTGACCATTTCCGCGACGATCGATCCTTTGAAAAATTCCTGCGAACGCGTCTGGTTCGAATGTCCGATCACGATCCGGGACACGTTTTGTTCCAGAGCCAACCGCACTAGCGTGGGCGGAATGTCGCGGCGGGAGCGTATTTTGATCTCGTGCAGCGTCGCGCCGATTTTTTCGCATAGTTTACGGATCGAACGCCGGAATTCTTCGCGCTCCGGTCCCAGTTTTTCGCCCGGATTGACGAAGGTGACGACCGAAAGATCGCCGCCGAGGCGCTGCGCGATCTGTTGGCCGCGGCGGATATGGATCGAGCCGTTCCAATGGTACTGCGCGGATACGAGGATATGCTCGGCGGTACCGGAAGCGCCTACGTAGCCTTGTTCGTCGCGGTATTTGAGCAGCGAGCCGTTCACGCCTTCGGCAACCAGCCGCAGCGTCAGCTCGCGCAGCACGCCGATATTGCCGCGGCTGAACAGACTTTTGTCCGGCATGTTTTTGAGCAGACCGTCTTCGATCCGCGCCAGCAGCGCTTCGGGCGTGACGTCGATCAGTCGTACCTCGTCTGCCAGCTCCAGCGTGTCGGCAGGTACGGTTTCTTTCACCTCGATGCCGATCAGTTTGCGGGCCATTTCCGTGATCCCTTGAAGCTCGTACACGTTGACGGTGGCGATTACGCTGATGCCTTTTTCCAGCAAAAAGCGAATATCGTCAAGCCTGGTCGCATTCGCGGCGCCGGGGCGGTTGCGATGGGCCAGTCCGTCGGTCAGCAGCACCTCGGGATTGCGCGCCAGAATGGCGTCGAGATCCAGGTCTTTGCGCTCGCTGCCGTCGGCGTGCCGCCAATGGATGCTCGGAACGCGCTCCAACCCTTCAAGCTGCTCCATCGTTTCCGGGCGCTGCATGGTGGATACGGCGCAGAGCACGACATCGATGCCTTGGCTTTGAAGCGTTTGTCCGTCGCGCAGCATATGGTACGTTTTGCCGGAACCGGAGATGGCTCCGATGATGATCTTGAGCCGTCCGGTGTAGAGCGCATGGATCGATTGCAGGATTTCTTCCGGCGATTTTCGTTTGAAGTCGGGCATGGACGTTCTTCCTTTCGTTTGGAGCAGTCCGGCGTGCCGGGGCATGCCGGGCCGGAATATGTCGGGAAACGGCGAAGCCACGGTGAGCGGATGCTCTAAAGGATCGCATGTCCGTTAGAATCCCGATTCGGCGGGACATGGAATTTTAACGGATCGTACAAGCGCTTAGCTGCGAAAAAGCAGGAAAAACAGGGCACAAAAGCTGAGTTTTTCCGTTTGAGTGTCGCCTCGATCCGTTAAAAATCCGAAAGCGTCAAATACGTACGCTAAGCGTCATGTCGATCCGTTAGCTTCGGCAGCGGCGTATCTCGGCTGCGAAATCGGCACACATCATTCGCTTCGTTAGCTCCGTTAGCTTCATTCGTTTCGCTCTCCTCGGCTTCGCTCCCGGCGATGACTCTTAACGAGCCGCTTGCACCGCCATATTCAGCTCCAGCACGTTGACCGCCGGTTCGCCGAACAGGCCGAGCGATCGGCCTTGCGTGTGTTCCGCGATCAGCTGCTCCAGCTTGTCCGCCGATATTCCCGTCGCGCCGCTGACGCGCGGAATCTGCGCTTCGGCGGAAGCGGGACTGATATGCGGATCGAGGCCGGAACCGGAGTTGGTGATGAGATCGATCGGCAGCTCCGAGACCGGAACGTCCGGGTTTTGGGACTGCCAATCGGTAATCGACTGCTCCGTACGGGTCAGCAGCTCGGGATTGGACGGCGCGTAGTTCGGCGTGCCGGAGCCGTTCGCGTCGTAGTCGATGCTCGACACGCGGCCGTGGAAATAACCGGGATCGGTGAAGCTTTGGCCGATCAGCGACGAGCCGACCACTTGGCCTTCGGCGTTCCTGATGAGGCTGCCGTTCGCTTTGTCAGGTACTGCGGCCTGGGCTACTGCCCAAACGGCGATATTGTAGATAATGCAGCAGACGATGGCCACGGAAAAAGTCGTGCGCAGCGTCACCCATATGATTCTCATAAGTAAGTTCCTCCATTGGTATAAGAAACGATTGGTAAAAAACGGCGATCCGCTGCACGATCAGTGGATCAGATAAACAGCTGTACCGCCAGATCGATCAACTTGATCCCGATAAACGGCGCGACCAAGCCGCCGAAACCGTAGATCAGCAGGTTTTTGCCAAGCAAGCGGCTGGTGCTCATCGGCTTGTAAGCGACGCCCTTCATCGCCAGCGGGATCAGCAGCGGGATAATGATCGCGTTGAAGATCAAGGCGGACAGGATCGCCGATAGCGGCGAATCGAGCCGCATGATGTTTAACGTCTGCATCTGCGGGATGGCGACCATGAACATCGCAGGAATGATCGCGAAATATTTGGCGACGTCGTTGGCGATACTGAACGTGGTCAGCGCGCCGCGCGTCATCAGCAATTGCTTGCCGATCGCGACCACTTCGATGATTTTCGACGGGTCGGAATCGAGATCGACCATATTGGCGGCTTCTTTGGCGGCGACCGTACCGCTGTTCATGGCGATGCCGACATCGGCTTGCGCCAGCGCCGGCGCGTCGTTCGTGCCGTCGCCGGTCATGGCGACGAGCTTGCCTTCGGCCTGCTCGCGGCGGATGACGGCGATTTTGTCTTCCGGTTTGCTTTCGGCGATAAAGTCGTCCACGCCCGCTTCGCGGGCAATGGTCGCTGCCGTCAGCGGATTGTCGCCGGTACACATGATCGTCTTGATGCCCATGCGGCGCATCTGCTCGAACCGTTCGCGCATGCCTGGTTTCACGGTGTCTTTAAGATGGATCAGTCCGTAGATCCGATTATCTACCGCTACGGCGAGCGGCGTACCGCCCGCCGTAGCGATGACGTTGCTGCCTTCATCGAGATCGGCCGGAACCGATCCGCCTTGCGAACGGACCCATTGTTTGACGGAATCGACCGCGCCTTTACGTACCTTGCGGCCGTCCGGCAGGTCGATGCCGCTCATGCGAGTCTCGGCTTGGAACTCGATAAATTCGCCGCCTTCGCCCAACTTTTCGTCGTACGGGAAGCCGTTCTTTTTCATCAGCTCCAGCACGGAGCGTCCTTCCGGCGTCTCGTCTTTGAGCGAACTGATCGCCGCCCAGTAGGCCGTTTCTTCTTCGCGAATCGCTTTGACCGGAAGAAATTCGCTCGCCATCCGGTTGCCGAACGTGATCGTGCCCGTTTTGTCGAGAATAATCGTGTTGATATCGCCCGACGCTTCGACGGCTTTGCCGGACATGGCCAGCACGTTGAACTGCGTCACCCGGTCCATGCCCGCGATGCCGATCGCGGACAGCAATCCGCCGATCGTGGTCGGAATCAGGCAGACGAGCAGGGCGATCAGAATCGGAATTTCCATTTGGATTCCGAGGAAGTCCGATAGGAACGGCAGCGTGACGACGACGATCAGGAAGATCAGCGTCAAGCTGACGAGTACGGTATTCAGCGCGATTTCGTTCGGCGTTTTTTGACGTTTGGCGCCTTCGACGAGCGAGATCATGCGATCCAGGAACGATTCGCCGGGATCGGCGGAGATGCGGACTTTAATCCTGTCGCTGACGACTTTCGTTCCGCCCGTAACGGAGCTGAAGTCGCCGCCGGCTTCTTTGATAACCGGAGCGGATTCGCCCGTGATCGCCGATTCGTCGACGGAAGCGAGTCCTTCGACGACTTCGCCGTCGCCGGGGATCAATTCGCTGGCTTCGACCACGACAAAGTCGCCTTTGCGCAATTCGGAAGCGGGCACGACTTTGATCGCGCCGCTGCTTGATACTTTATTGGCGCTGATATCCTGTTTGGTTTTTTTGAGCGAATCGGCCTGCGCTTTGCCGCGTCCTTCCGCCAGCGCTTCGGCGAAGTTGGCGAACAGCAGCGTCAGCAGCAGAATGACCGTCGTAACGATATTGAACCAACGCGGCACGGTGCCGCCGAACGCGTCCGGCACGAAGCACAGCAGCAGCGTGACCAGAAATCCGATCTCGACGACGAACATGACCGGATTGCGCATCATAATGCGCGGGTCGAGCTTCACGAACGATTCCCGCAAGGCGGCGCTCGCGATTTCGCCGCTCAGCATGGTCTTTTTCTTATCCATAAATCAGCGTCTCCATTCCTTGTGTAAGGTGTATAAGCATTCCGGGTTATAACGTCAATTGTTCCGCGATCGGGCCCAGCACCAGTGCCGGGAAGAACGTCAGCGCGCCGACGATCAGCACGACGCCGACGAAAACCGCGCCGAACATCGCCGTATCGGTGCGGAACGTGCCGGACGATTCCGGGATCGGCTTTTTCGCCGCGAGCGAACCGGCTACGGCAAGCAGCGTCACCATTGAGATATAGCGGCCGAGGAACATGACGATCCCGGTCGAGACGTTCCAGAAGGTCGTCGCGTCGCCCAATCCTTCGAACCCGGAGCCGTTGTTGGCCGCGGCGGAAGTGAATTCGTACAGCGCTTGGGTCAGGCCGTGGAAGCCGGGATTGGAGATCGTTTCCGGGTTCGTTGCCAGCGCGATCGCGGTCGGAACGAGAATCAGGAACGGCTGGACCAGCAGCGTGACGGCGATCAGTTTCATTTCTTTGCCTTCGATCTTGCGTCCGAGGAATTCCGGCGTGCGTCCGACCATCAGGCCGGACAGGAACACGGCGATGATCGCGTACATCAGGACGTTGACGAAGCCCACGCCCATTCCTCCGAACACGGTATTTAGCATCATGTTCGCCAGCGGAACCAAGCCGCCGATCGGGGTCAGCGTATCGTGCATCGTATTGACCGCGCCCGTCTCGGCAGCGGTCGTGATAACCGAATAGAAGGCCGACTGCGCTTCGCCGAAGCGGACTTCCTTGCCTTCCATCGAGCCTTGTTCATGCTGGATGCCGAGACTATTCAGCACCGGGTTGCCGGCGCTTTCCGCCGTAAGCGAGATGCTTGTCATAATAATGAGCATCATCAGCATGGACACGAACAGCACGCGTCCCTGCTTGATCGACCCCGCCATTTTCCCATAAGCAAAAGGCAGCGCCGACGTGACCAGCATCATGAGCAGGATTTGCAGCAGATTGCTCAGGCCGCTCGGGTTCTCGAACGGATGCGCCGAGTTTACGCCGAGGAAGCCGCCGCCGTTATTGCCGACTTCTTTGATCGCAAGGAACGAAGCGATAGGGCCGCGGGCGATCGTCTGCTGCGCGCCTTCCAGCGTGGTTGCGGTCGCGGCAGGCTCGAACGTCTGAGGCACGCCCATGAACACGAACAGCAGCGCCGAGACGAACGCGACCGGCAGCAGCACGCGGGTTAATGCGCGGATCAGGTCGACGAAAAAGTTGCCTGCCGCTTTGCCCGTTAATCCGCGTATAAACGCCATAACGAGCGCAAGACCGGTCGCGGGCGAGACGAACATCGCAAATACCAGGACGCTGGCTTGCGACAGATAGGAGACGCCGCTTTCGCCGCTGTAATGCTGAAGATCGGTATTGGTCATGAAGCTGATTGCGGTATTGAAGGCCAAAGACGGTTCCATATTGGCAATGCCCGCGGGGTTGAGCGGCAGCATGCCTTGGAAACGGAGCACCAGATACATGATCAGGATCATCACGGCATTGCTTCCGATCAGCGATGCCGCGTACATTTTCCAACTTTGACGTTCTTCGCGGATCCCGCTGATTTTGTAGATCAGCCGCTCGAATGGGCCGTAAATCCGATTCAGCCGGTTCGGCGCGTAGTCGAACGCCGCCGCCAAATACAGACCGGTCGGCTTCGCCAGAAGCACGACGATCAGCAAGGTGGCGATGATTGCTAGGATACTGATTGTGGTCACGAAATTCCCTCCATTGTGGTTAGAACTTTTCCGGGTTGACTAAGGCGTAGCATAGATACAAAAACAGCAGGGCGACGATACCGGCCAGCACCGCGATCATCGGTCGTCACTCCCTTCCGAGACAACCTTGCCGGACCAAAGCGACAGCCCCAGCACCGCCAATGTGATCAAGGCAATCAGGCCAAGCATCAAAATATCGGTCATATTAACCTTCCTTTGGCTTTGAAATAGGATATCGCGGCTTATCGAAGCTTCGCGATTCATGTGACGTATCTTAGTCCTGAAGCAGCAAGGTGTAAAACGGATTAAAAGCTAAAAAATATCGTTTCAAGCCTTTTTTCAATATTTGATAGATAAAATCGTTTGTATTATTTTGAATAATCCTGAATTCATCGATTATCTCTCGATTTCGTTGATTTTTACACTATTTTTACGCCTTTTATATCAATCTTTATGCCTTTTTTATGCGGGTTGAAGATGGGGATTTGGCTATTGTTGCGCTCGGTGATTTATACTGAACACAGAGAAGGAAAAGAGGGCCGTCGGCCGGGTGGGAGCACGCAAGTGAGCGATTTGGAGAGAAAGGAACTGCGGAGAGGCGAATTGACGTTGTTTATGGGAGCCGCACCCGGAGCAGGCAAGACGCAGGCCATGCTTCGCGCCGCGATTCGCGAGGCGTCGGCAGGGACGCATGTTCGCTGCGCGGTGTCTGGTGCGGAAGCCCGGTATCCCGATACGCTGGCTCTGCTGAAAGGCTCGGGGTTGCTTGGCGCACCGGAGCGCGGCGGTGAATTGGACGTTGAACAGTTGATCGAGCTGAAGCCCGGACTTGTAGTCGTGGATCGGCTGGAAGCCCGCAATTCGTCGCGAGTGCTGCGAAGCAAACGATATATGGATGTCGAAACGCTGCTGTTGAACGGAATCGATGTCTATGCGGCACTGAATGTGGGACATGTCGAAAGTCTCAACGCATTGGCAAGCCGGATTCTGGGACAACCGCTGCCGGAGACGGTGCCGGATGCTTTCGTTGAGCAAGCCGACACTTTACGAATTGCCGATGCCCCTCCGGAGGAAATGATCCGTCGCAGCGGCCAAAGTCCGTCGGAAATAGGAGCGTTATCCGCGATGCGCGAAATGTTGTTCCGATTCGCCGCCGAGCGGACGGACAGCCGACTCGACGATTATTTGCACGGGCGGCGCGCAGCGGGAGGAGGAGCAGCAGGGCCTTGGCCAGTCGCGGAAAAGGTCATGGTCGCGATCGGTCCGGCTCCTTCGACGGAAGAACTGCTTCGGGTCGGAAGAAGGACGGCGGCAGCACTTAAGACAGGTTGGTACGCGGTTTACGTGCGTGTGCCGGAAGGAGTTGTAGGCGCTGGCGTTAAAAGGCAGGGAGCGCCCGATCGAAACTTGCGATTGGCCGAGGAACTGGGTGCGCAGGTCTGTGTGATCGAAGGGCGGGACGTAGCGGGCGAGCTTTTGCGCTTTGCGGAGCAGCATCAGGTGAAGCAGTTGCTGGTCGGGGAAAGTATTCGGCCGCGTTTTGGCTTACGCTGGGGTTCTACGCTGGCTGCGAGATTGGTTCAAGCAAGCCGGCACGTGCATATCCGGGTCGTGCCGAGTACCGAGCGTACGCAGGACGGGGCAGCGGATCGAAGGCCGCAAAGTCAAAGTCAGGGTATCCGGCTGAAGTCGCGCGTGCTGCCGCGTTGGTCGATTTATGCACTGATCACGCTGCTGACGGCCGTTCTGACTTTTGTGATGGGAAGATATGCGGAAGCGCTGGAAATCGTGAATATCGCGTTGATTTACCTGTTCCCGGTGCTGCTCGGCGCTGTATACGGCGGACTCGGCCCGGCTCTTTTTGCAGCGGGAATCGGCGTGCTCGCATTGGACTTCTTTTTCGTCGCGCCGCAGTTGAGCTTTACGGTCTCGGATCTGCGTTATTTGATTTCGTTCGGCGTCTATCTGTCGGTAGCGGGCTTGACCGCAAGCTTGGCCGAGCGTCTCAAGCGTCAGGCGGTGCAGGCGCGCCAGCGGGAAGCCCATACGGCCTCGCTGTACGCATTCAGCCAGCAGATCGGCGCCGTCTCGGACGTGTCTTCGCTGCTGGACGGCGTGACCAAGCAATTGTCGCAAACGATCGGCGCGGAGACGGCCGTCTATTTGCCGGACGAATCGGGTGCGCTCCGCCGCGTGCACGTCTCGTCGTCGGAAGCGATCGACAGCGGGGAGCGCGTGCGTGAAGAAGAAGTGGTCGTGCGCATGGTATACGAAGAAGGCGAAGAAGCCGGACAAGGTTCGCATACGCTGCGCGAGCTGCCTGGACGTTATTTGCCGCTTCGGACGGAGGACCGGACTTACGGGGTATTGGTCGTTCGTTTGCCTCAGGGGGAGCATCCGTCCAAAAAGCCGCTCACCGACGAGCAGCAGCGTCTGCTTGCAGCGCTATGCGGTCTTGCCGCTGCGGCAATCGCGAGGTTCAAGCTGGCCGAGGAGGCCAAGCTGGCCCACCTGACAGCCGAATCGGAACGGCTGCGGTCGGCCATTCTCGATTCGGTATCGCATGAGCTGCGTACACCTCTGGCTGCGGTGATCGGTTCGGCTACCGGGCTCATCGAGAACGAAGACCTTTTTTCCAAGCAGGATCGGATGGAGTTGTTGGAGACCATTCGCAGCGGAGCCATGCGCATGAGTCGCCTTGTGCAGAATCTGCTTGGCATGGTGCGATTGGAGAGCGGCATGCTGCAACTGCGGCGGGAATGGTGCGATATTCAGGATCTGATCGGCGTATCGTTGGCCCAGATCCGGGATATTCGCGGCCATCGCAAGCTTACCGTAGACCTGCCTGACGACCTGCCGATGGTGCGCGGGGACGAGGTGCTGTTGGAGCAGGTGTTGGGCAATGTGCTGGGCAACGCGATCAAATACAGCCCGGATGGCAGCGAGATCGGCATTACCGCACAGGCGAACGGCAACCGGCTGGTGCTGAGCATTTCGGATGAAGGGCCGGGACTGCCGGCGGGCGAAGAACAGCGCGTGTTTGAGAAGTTTTACCGCTCCGTATCGACCCGGCACGTATCCGGTACGGGACTGGGTCTGGCAATCTGCAAAGGCATCGTTGACCTGCACGGCGGAGAGATATCGGCAGCTTCCCGAACGGACGGGAAAAATGGGGCGATCGTCCTGATCTCGCTGCCTCTGCCTGGACGGTCGGTATCCGATACGAGCACAAAGTCGCAAAGCGCAGAATCGCACGAGGAAAAGGAGAAAGCAGATGGCGAATGAAACGACGGCGGGAGCGCGGATTTTGGTGGTGGACGACGAACCGCAAATTCGGAAACTGTTAAAAGTCACGCTGGCCGCGCACGGTTACGCGGTACATGAAGCCGAAACGGGGCAAGAGGGCGTGCTGCAAGCTTCGATGTTCCATCCCGATCTGATCGTGCTGGATCTGGGTCTACCGGATCTGACGGGGATGGAAGTGTTGGAGCGTATCCGGGACTGGTCAGGCATCCCTGTCATTGTGCTCACGGCGAAAGATCGGGAAGAGGACAAGATTGCGGCGTTGGACGCAGGCGCCGATGATTATGTAACCAAGCCGTTTGGCATGGGCGAGTTGGTGGCGCGTATTCGCGTAGCGTTGCGTCATACGGCCAAATCGGCAGAAGAACCGGTTATTCGCAGCGGAACATTGACGATTGATCTGGCGCAGCGCATCGTCGAATCCGGCGGGGAACGGATCAAGTTGACGCCGACCGAGTACGATCTGCTCAAGGCTTTGGCGTCCAACGCGGGCAAGGTCGTGACGCAGCGCCAGCTTCTGAGGCAGGTATGGGGAAACCAGCATGACGAGGGGGATAGCCATTACCTGCGGATCTATATCGGGCACCTGCGTAAAAAGTTAGAGGAAGATCCTTCCCAGCCGCGCCTGATCGTAACCGAACCTGGAGTCGGATACCGCTTCCTTGCTCAAGAATGATATAATGAAGAAACGTTTCAACGTTTAATATGGCAAAGCGGAATAGGGTGATGGGGATTTGGACGCTTTGGATGTAAAGATTCTCAGTTTGCTGCAACAAAATGCTCGTATGAATGTCACTTCGCTGTCTCAGGAATTGGCGCTTAGCCGTCCCAGCGTAGCGGAACGACTTCATCGGCTCGAAGAACGCGGAGTGATCGAGGGTTATACGGCCCGCGTCTCTCCGCAGGCGGTCGGGCGGGATACCCGGCTCGTCATCCAGGTTTCGGACCTTCGGGTCACGCCGAAGCAGTTCGAAGAATGGGCACAGGGGGAACAGGATATCGTTGAATGTCATCGCGTAACGGGAACTGCGAGTCATTTCCTGCAGGCGACCGTTGCGGGAACTCAAGGACTGCGGGAGTTAGTCGACCGCCTGATGGATTTCGGCAATGTGCAAACGTCCGTCGTGCTGGCTTCGCCTGTCGCGAATCGTCCGATTTTGCCGCCGGAAGAAGCGATGAATTAAACGACCGTCCGGATTTGCTGGCAACAGCCGCAATCAACCGACAAGAAGAACTTGAAATTGTGCTTGCTGCGTCGCTTTCGTGTTTCAGGCGGAGCGGACGAAAAGGAAAGTCGAAGCCGGGCTCAAAAGAGTCGGTTTCGGCTTTTCTTTTGTCTGCTGTCAAATGTCTTCCTTTCGGGGTATGGTACACTGAAGCTATAGGATTCGCTAGTGCCTTGTCAACGGTCAACGCTAGCGGAAATTCAAGGATACGGGTGATCATCATGAAGCTGCTGACGCTGAATACCCATGCTTGGCATGAGGAAGAGCAGGAGAAGAAAATCTCGCAATTGGCGGATTTTATCAACGAACGAGGCTTCGACGCGATTGCGCTGCAAGAAGTCAATCAACGGGCAGCCGCCGAAGAAGCAGGAGCGGAACGCTTGAATCGATACGTAGAGGCAGAGCCGGGCGTTACCATTCGTGCCGATAATTACGCCTTATTGTTGCTTGAGCAGTTGGACGCGCCTTATTATTGGACTTGGCTGCCGACGCACGGCGCTTACCGCGGTCGTTATGACGAAGGCGTAGCGGTACTGTCACGCGAGCCGATTACGGATACGGTATACGGTTATGTCTCGGGTCTTCGCGACTATCTGAACTACAAGACGCGCCGTTTGCTTGGAGTGAAGACGACTCTTGGCGGGCCCGATACGGAGCCGTTCTGGCTGTGCAGCGCGCATTGCGGCTGGTGGCATGACGAGGAAGAACCGTTCCGTCCGCAGTGGGATCGGGCAGAAGCCCTGCTTAAGCCTCTGCGCGATGCCGGGGAGCAGATTTTCCTTTTAGGCGATCTGAACAATGTGGCGCAAATTCGCGGCGAAGGCTATGACTATGTGATGCAGCACGGTTGGTGCGATCTGTACACGTCCGCTTTGGAAAAAGACGAAGGATCGACGGTACTCAAAGCAATCGGCGGTTGGGAAGATAACAAGCAGCCGCTGCGGATCGACTATATTCTGTCCGGCAGCCGCATCGCGGCGAAAAAGTCCGAAGTGGTATTGGACGGTAAAAACGGTCCGGTCGTATCCGATCATTTCGGGGTTGCGGCGGAAGTGTAGTCGAGCAGCAAGAGAACGATGAATACCGAAAAGACCTCGAAATCCGCATAAGAGCGGAGGACGAGGTCTTTTTGATGCTGGGCGAACGTTGGTCTTCAAGCGCGCATTGCTTTTGGCAGGCCGATTTCGAAAAAGGCTCAGGACTGGCGCGGCGCGCTCGGACGGTACATGCCGATCGAAGCCGGAGCCGTATCGATAAAGCCGAAGTGCCGGTACAGCGCGTCCGCCGGCGTATCGGCGATCAGGCTGACGAAGGAGCGGGGAGGTACGTTAGCGTCCAGATACTTTTCGATCTCGGCCATGATTTGCTTGCCGAGACCGCGCCGCTGCATCGAAGGATGGACGACGATATCGGAAATCAGGTAGGCGCATCCGCCGTCCCCGAGCACGCGCCCCATGCCGACAAGGCGGCCTTCTTCGCGCAGGGTCACGCAAAACAGCGAGTTCGGCAGCCCGGCGCGTGCGGCTTCGAGCGTGCGGGGACTCATGCCTGCCGCCACGCGCAGTTCGATATATTCCTCCGGCTGCGGGATTTCGTGGGCGAGAGTTACTTCAGAGCGTTGTTCGTGATCGTTCATGCGGGTCTCCTTCGCGGGCGTAGTGGTTTTATGGTGAAAAGTCAGGCAGAACGGCTTGCAGGATCTTGTGATCGCGCGCCGTCTGCGGAAACGGATATGCAGAGTGAAATTCAGCACGCCCTATCTTACAGCACAATAAATGTTGACGATATGCGCAGATTTTGCCGTGATTTTTGCCGATTTTGAAAAAATGTTGACTAAATGCGCCTATTTTTGAGTGAAATCGGCTTTTTAGGCGGACTGAGAGCAAAAATGCTGACTTCATGCACACATTTTACTCGAACGGAGCTTTTTATTGCAAAAATGTGATCGAAACGCCAACATTCGCAGACAGCAGACAGCAGACAGCAGACAGCAGACAGCAGACAGCAGACAGCAGACAGCAGACAGCAGACAGCAGACAGCAGACAGCAGACAGCAGACAGCAGACAGCAGCGGGTAAAAGAATGCAGGTTGTCGGAGGGCTCGCTGCGCTTAGTGCCGCAGGGGCCTTCGCCTTCCGATCAGCCTTGGCGCAGCGTGAACAAGTCGCGCAGCGCGCTATCCGACAGCTCGGTGATCCAGCCTTCCGAACCGGCGATGACGCTGTCGCTGAGCTGCTGTTTGCTTTCCAGCATATCGTCGATCCGTTCTTCCAGCGTGCCGATCGAGATGAATTTGTGCACCTGAACGTCTTTGGTCTGACCCATCCGGTACGCCCGGTCGGTCGCCTGGTTCTCGACGGCTGGGTTCCACCAGCGGTCCACGTGGAAAACGTGGTTGGCCGCGGTCAGGTTGAGGCCGACGCCGCCCGCTTTGAGCGACAGGATAAACACGGCAGTTGTTTCTCCCGCCGGTTGTTCTTTCGCCTGGAACTGCTCGATCATGCGCTCGCGCACCGTTCGCGGCGTGCTGCCGTTCAGGTACAGCACGTTCTCGCCGAGTTCCTCGCTCAGCACGCGCTGCATCATTTCGCCCATGCCGATATACTGGGTGAAGATCAGGCAGCGTTCGCCTTCGGCCCGCAATTCCTTGACCATCGCGACAAGCCGCGACAGCTTGGCCGACTGTTCGATCAGCGTATCCAGATCCGGCGCTTCGTCCGGGTCGGCCGCTCCGTCGGCGCCGGCGGTCAGCGCCGGATGGTCGCACAGCCGCTTGAGCTGCGTCAGCGCCGACAGGATCGCGCCTTTGCGCTTCATGCCTTCAAGCTGCGGCATTTCTTTGAGCAGCTGCTTGACGACCTGCTCGTACAGGACGCTTTGTTCCGGCGTGAGGTGGATATAGGTCTTCATTTCGTTTTTTTCCGGCAGATCGAGCTGGATATTCGGATCTTTCTTTTTGCGTCGCAGCATGAACGGTTTGACGAGCTTTTGCAGCTCGACGATTTTGTCTTCGCTTTGTTCTTTTTCGATCGGGTTCGCGAAGCGTTCCTGGAACGATTTCGGTCCGCCGAGGTAACCCGGCACCATGAAATCATAGATCGACCACAGCTCGGCCAAGCGGTTTTCGATCGGCGTGCCGGTCAGCGCGATCTTGTGCAGCGCTTTGAAGCTGCGGATCGCGGTGGATTGTTTGGTCTGCGCATTTTTGATCGTTTGGGCTTCGTCTAGGCAGATGGTCAGCCAGTCGAAGCCGCGCAGCAGGTCTTGATCGAGCGCGGACGTGGCGTAAGACGTCAGCACGACGTCGGCGTCCGAGGCCGCGGCGGCGAACGCTTCGCCGGTTCGCCGGTTGCTGCCGTAGTGCAGCATGACGCGCAGGTCGGGCGCGAAGCGCGCGATTTCTTTCTGCCAGTTGCCCAAGAGCGAAGTCGGGCAAATGATCAAGGAAGCTTCCAGCGGATAGGAACCAAGGCGGATGATGCCGTCGTCCTTGGGCAGCCATGCGGGAGCGGCGGACGGGTCGCCCGGCGCGGCAGCATTCGCCGCGGCGCTAGCGCTGGCGCTGCGAGCGCCGCCGGAGCCGGAAGCATAGCGGCCGGGATCGCCGCCGCGCAGCGGCTGTCCGGCCGCGAACGCTTCGGCGCGGCTTTCTTTGACGTGCAGCAGATACGAGATCAGCTGCACGGTTTTGCCGAGGCCCATATCGTCGGCCAGGCAGGCGCCCAGCCCCAGGCGGCGCAGGAACGCCAGCCAGCCGAAGCCTTCGCGCTGGTAGTTGCGCAGCTCGGCGCGCAGGCCGCGCGGGATTTGGACCTCCGGCCAGGCTTCTTTTTGGCCGAGCTGGTCGATCAGGGCGGACAGATGGCCGCTGAGCTGGACTTCGATCTCCAACCGCGCCTGAAGTTCCGCTTTGGCGTAATCTTCGTCTTCGCCTTCCTGCTCTTCTTTTTTCAACAATTGAAGCTGAATGATATCCTGGAACGACAAGCCGCTGCGTTTATCCAATCCGTTCATCGCGCGGCTGATCTGCGTCAGCAGCGCCGGATCGAGCGCGACCCATTCGCCGCGGAACTGCACCAGCCGTTCGTTGCGCGCCGCAAGCTCCATATATTCTTCCTCGCTGAATTCCGCGTCGCCGATCGCGATCCGCCAGTCGAAGTTGAGCACGGAATCGAGGCCGAACACGGACTTGCCGCCTTTTTTGCCGTCGCCTTCTTCTTCGTTGACCCGCGCTTTGAGCTTGGGTTTCTTTTTGCTTGCGGCCTGCCACCAAGCCGGCAGCAGTACCCGCCAGCCGTTATCCAGCAATCTCGGGCTGTCTTTCGTCAGAAACTGCCAAGCCGCGGGTCCGCTCATGCCGCGGCCCAAAATATCCGTTCCCGCCGCCACCCGCGAAGTCGGCAGCCCGGTGCGCAGGCTTTTGAGCCATTCGGCGCTGCGCTCGCGCACATGCTTGTCCCAGGCCGACGGCCATTTGCCGGCCGCGATTCCCGTATCCGAGAGTGTGATCGGAGACAGCGACGTTTCGTCCTTTTTATCCTGCAAAGCCAGTTCCAACCGCCAATCGGCGCTGTCTTCGTCCGGTTCCAGGAAGCGCACGACCGGGCGGAACGGCATCGAATCCTCGCGCCAGCCGACCGCGACCAGCCACGCGTCCTCGTCGAGTCCGGCCGCCGACGCGCCGCGATCGAACAGTCGAGGATGCTCGCGCCGCAGGTCGAGCGCCGCGTGTTCCGTGCCGTAACGGCGCTGAAACACCGCTGCCGAATAAGCGGCGCGCAGCCCGGTCAGAAACGTTTCTTCCGCCGACACCTCGTCTTCGTCCCGTCCGCCGAACATCGCTTCCTCGTAAGCTTCTTCGTTGCTTTGCTTTTTCCGGGCGTCCCGCGCTTCGCCTTCCGCATTCGCCGCCTGAAGCTTGCCGCGATCCAGCGCCGCCAGAACCGAAGCGTATTGCCGTTCTTTCAGCGCGTGCCGATCCCACTTCCATTGCAGCTTGCCCGAGCGGTACGCGCCGAAGTCCGGCTTGAACGCCCGCTTGGCGATGCTCGCCGCGAGGGCCGGAGCATGGCGCGCCAGCAGCTCGGCGTCTCCGTCGAAGCTCCAGTCGATCGACTTCAACAACGGCCGGTCCGCGAAAAACGACAGGACCATTTCCGCGGGCAGCAGCACAAGCTCCATATCGCCGCTGCTTTGAATCTCAAGGTCCGTCCCGTAAAAAGACTCTTCGTGCCGGGCGAACAATAACTGCTTGAAATACAACCCCGGCACCGCTCCGTACGTCGGTTTGGTTCCATAGATTAAGGCGTCGCCGTACTCGCTGAGCACGGCATGCACCGTAACGGTCTCCATTACTGCGTTCATAGCATCAGCTTTCCTTTCTTCAATTCTTCCTGAAGCGCGCGAAGCCGTCCGTAACGGGCGTTAAAACCAGCCATAAACACGTCCCAACGTTCCTCGCGCTTCATTTTTTTGTACAATTTCTCCAGCCGCTTGAGCAGCTTCGCCGCCCGTTTGTAGCCGTCGCGGTTGCGCTGCTCCACGAACCGCTCGACCGCCTGATGGTAAAAAGGCAGCAATTGCTCGGGCGCGTTTTTTTCGATCGGGGCGAGGTCCGTAACCTTGAAGTTGGCGGGTTCCGCGCCCGTCGCCAGCTGAACGTCCATCCAGTCGTCCCAGCGTTCGCGCTCCAGCAGCTTGGCTTCGTAAAAATCGGACGCATAGGGCAGCATTCCACCAAGCGTTTTCCACATGACTTCTTCCGCTTCCGGACGTTGCCCCAGCATCTCGTCCCAGAGTCGTCCGTAATCGGCCAGGCCGGCACGCGCGCGTTCCAATAGAGGGCCGAACGTCTCCAACCAGCCGAGCAGCCGATCCCATTCTTGGTCAGCTTCGAGCGGAGAGAGGAAGTCGGGCAGCTTTTTGAGCGAAAAATAGGGCTTGTCCGCCGCTTCGTTCAGCAAGGTTTTGGCTTTGTCGTCCTGCTTCAAGCAGAACCGGCTCCAGGCATTGGCTCCCAGCCAGGTTTGCCGATTCAAGGAGCGTCCGAGCTCGCGCTCTTCGTCCATTAGATACTGAAGCTCGGACTCGTAGACTTCTTCGCGTTCCGCCGGGCTTGTTTCGGACGAAGGAGCCGCCCAACGCTGAAGCAGCAAATAATAAGCCTGCGAAAAAGCGCTCTGTTCGCGGTCTTCAGTCAGCATTTGCCTCCGCGTCAGCCCGATCGTCTCGTTCAATCGTTCCGCTACCTGGGCATCTGCGCGTTCGGACAGCGGCGCAGCCAAGCATTCTTGCATGGAGGTTACTGTATCGGATACGGCCAGATGCGCATAATATCCGGTCGAAGAGGCGATCATGGTTTTTAAAACGAACAGATGCGCGTTCAAGCGATACAACTGTTCGATGCCCGGTCTAAAAGGAGGCATATGTTCAAAAATCCCGGCCAACGTCAGTTCGGCGAACTTGGGATTGCGGGTTCTTCCGGCCAAAGCGGCAGCGGCTTGTTCGAAGCGGCGGTGCCAAGCCGAAATACCCGAAGACGCGAGCAGCGAAGCTTGCTCGATGCTGGCTTCCCGGGCCCGTTCTTCCTCGGTGGCATCTGAAGCGCTTGCCGTCCGGGCGCTTCGATGTTCCGCGTGAGCAGCCCGGTCGGTCGCAGCCCCTATAGTCCGACTCGGCTGCGTTCCCGCATCCGTCTGTTCGCGGTTTGTTTTGCCCGTTGCCGAAGATCCGTTTTCCGAGGCTTGAGCCGCTTTAGCGGAAGCGGAGGCCGCGGCGCTCGCGTTCGCCAACGCCGAGACCGGACGTCCGTGCAGCCTGGCCAGTTTCATCAGAGCCGAGGCTTGATGGCGGCAAGGCTTGCGATCCGTGCAGTCGCAGCTTCCTCCGCCCGGAAAGTCCAATGCGAGATCGATCCGGCAAAGGCTGTTGCCTTCCTTGATTTCGGCTTCGAGTCGTCGATCTTCGGATAGGGATAACTGCTGAACGCCGCCGATCCGCTCAAGCATAAAGCCTTTTTTTAACGTCAGGTCGTCATAAGCTTCCGCGACTCCCTGCACGAGTGTATTCCATTGTTCGTCGGTGAATGCCAGATTTCCGTCCATTCCGTTATCGTCTCCCGTTCCTTTCCCGTAAGGGCAGTGATTGCAATGTCCGCCTATTATAACACGCATAAGCGAACGTCTGTACCCGGCGCGTGCACGCTTTTTCTTGCAAGCGAATTAGGTTCCGCGAAAAACAAGCGCCGTACCGCGGACGTTTCTCTGCACGGAAGACGCAGCAGCAAGGCTCTCGAAAACGATTCCAAACCTCATGTACGCCCAGGATGGATATAAAATTTTTCCGAAAACGTATGCAATATATTGCATGAAGGTTTTTGAAGGTCTATAATGAACAAATCTTGTCATGACAATGTTAGCTATGAAGGAGGGCGTTATGCCGATTCCAGCAGGATTTTCCACACCCAACCGACTTTCGGCGAAACAGCGCGCCTTCCAGCAGTTGCAGGAATGGATCATCGACGGAACGCTGAGGCCGGGAGAAAAATTGAACGACGCGGAGCTTGCGGGCGCGCTCGGCGTGAGCCGCACGCCTGTGCGGGAAGCGCTCCAGCTCCTGAACGCGGAAGGCTTCGTCGAGATGAATCCGGGCGTGTCCACGCAGGTGACCGAAGTGGACGGCGCGGACATCACGAAGATTCTGCCGCCGCTAGCCGCCTTGCAATCGCTGGCTTCCGAGCTGGCGGCTGCGACGATCGTACCCGAACAGATCGAAGAGCTGCGTCGACTCAATGCGGAGTTCGGCGAAGCCTTGGGCAAAGGCGACACGGCCTATGCGCTGAAGCTTGACGAAGAATTCCACGGGGCGATCGTCGAACTGACGGAGAATTCGTACATTTCCAATACGATCTCCATGTTCCAGGCGCATGTTCGACGTTTGTTTTTCCACAACTCGATCATTCTGACGCAGGATTCGATCGAAGATCATGAGCTGCTGCTTCAGGCTTTTGAACGAAAAGACGCGGAGGAAGCTCGATTGATTGCTCGTCGAAATTGGCTGCGTGCCGTCGATATTTACCATGCCAAATCGGAAGCCGATTTTTAAAAGTTCAACTTTTCCCTTTACCGCATTAGGGCGTGTACGCGAAGGCGGCACCGCTCACACTTCGATTCCCTGGTATGTCGACCGCGTAAGTACATGAGCTTTGACAAGGTATGTACTCGGCCGCGCATCAGGTTTTACAACTGGAGGATTTATCATTATGTCGAAAAAAGCGCCTTTGTCGTTCGTGATCATACTCGGTGCCATGCTGTTCGCTTTGTTCTTCGGAGCAGGCAATCTGATCTTCCCGCCGATGCTGGGTCAGATGGCCGGTTCGAATGTCTGGTCCGCCAACGCGGGCTTTCTCGTAACCGGGGTCGGCCTGCCGCTGATCGCCGTCGCTTCGTTCGTCTTCTCGGGCGAGCGCGATCTGCGAGGCATTTCCAATCGGGTAAACCCGACGTTCGGACTCATTTTCACCATCGTATTGTACTTGGCGATCGGTCCGTTTTTCGCGATGCCGAGAACGGGCAGCGTCTCGTTCGAGATCGGCGTGAAGCCGCTTCTGCCCGCTGCCGATTCGCATCATCTGGCGCTGGCGATCTTCACGATCATCTTTTTCGGCCTCGCGTGTCTGCTGTCGCTGAACCCGACTCGGATCATCGACGTCGTGGGCCGGGTACTGACGCCGCTTAAGCTGACCTTTATCGGCGTGCTGGTCGCGGCCGCGCTGATCTATCCGATCGCGAAGTTCGAAGCGCCGGACGCCAGCTACGCGGCAAATGCCTTTTTCAAAGGCTTCCAAGAAGGGTATCTCACGCTGGACGCGCTCGCTGCCGTCATCTTCGGAATCATCATCGTCGGCGCGCTCAAAGACCGGGGCGTCGAAGGACGTGGAGCGTTGATGAGCGCCTGCGCCAAAGCGATTCTGATCGCGGCCGTGCTGCTTGCCTTCATTTATACGTCGCTGGCCTACATGGGCGCATCGAGCGTCGGCAAGCTGGGCGTGCTCGGCAACGGCGCCGACGTGCTGGCCGCGGTATCGTCGCATTACTTCGGCGCTTACGGCTCCGTTTTGCTCGGCTTGATGATCACGGTAGCCTGCATGACGACCTGCGTCGGCTTGATCACGTCCTGCTCGGCGTTCTTCCACGGACTCTTCCCGAAGCTGTCTTATCGAAAGATCGCGGTCGCGCTCGCGGCCTTCAGCGCGCTCGTTGCCAACATCGGCCTGAACGGGCTGATCAAAGTATCCGTACCCGTGCTGATGATGCTCTACCCGCTGGTCATCGCGCTGGTCATCCTGACGTTCCTGCACCCGCTGTTCAAAGGCAGAAAAGAAGTGTACCAAGGCGCGATGCTGCTGACCTTCCTCGTAAGCCTGTTCGACGGGGTCAAAGCGGCAGGGGTAGAACTGACCGCGGTCGAGCACCTTTTTGCCCAAATCTTGCCTCTGTACGATGTAGGTCTGGGGTGGCTGCTGCCTGCGGTCGTCGGAGGAGCGGGCGGATGGATCGCAGCCAAGTTCACCGGCAAGCCGGAAGGATTGACCGCGCGCGAGAACTCTTCCGAATCTCTTTCGAAAACGACGACGCGCGTCAATTCGGACAAAGGATCAACGGCTGGCGACTGATTGCAAAATGGACGAAATAATCGATAAAAACCGGAACCGACTTCTGTCGGGATTCCGGTTTTTTTGTGCTTTTTCGAGGTATAAAAGTTCAAATTTTATTCGTTCCCAATGGGAAACGTTGCACATTGGGCAATGAAATGTTATATTACTTTTCAGAAAATGATTGAAAGACTTCAGCGCGGAAAGGAGTACAAACATGACCAAGCAAAGCTTGCGGGATATGAAAAAGGAAGAAACGTGGCATGTGCTGGCCCGGACTTCGTTCGAATTGGCGTTGGAAAAAGGGCTGGACGGTTTCACGATCGAGGATGTGGTGCAGCGTGCGCATTATTCTCGGCGTACGTTCGCCAATCATTTTTCGTGCAAAGAGGAAGCGGTGGCGATGGCAGTCGTTTCCTTAAGCAGCGTAAACGGCGACGATCAACGGGAAGAGGTGCTGAGAGAGGTCGATTCGCTGTCGGAAGGCTCTCCGGTCGAAGCGCTCGAACAGTGGCTGCGCATGAACTTCACGGCGAATCTGCTGCGAAAGCTGCGCGAGCTGGTTGCCCTGTCCAAGTCGTATCCGACGCTGGAGCCGTACGTGCTGAACGTGCTGCATCGGCTTCAGGCGGCGGCGCAGTTCGAACTGGAACGCGTATGCGGCAACCGCTATCCGAAAGGCTACCCGCATATTTTGGCCGGAGCCGTGTTCGGAGCGGTGCTGTCGGTGCTCGAAGGCGAACTTCAGGTGCAGCTTCCGGGGGAAGAGCCTTATACAGAACCGGATGCCATGGATTTCGACGGATTTTTGAAGATGACGTTCGGATATTTGAAAAACGGATTTTGAGGAGCGAAAATAAGTGTCCAAATTTCTGTACAGATTAGGCAAGTCGGCTTACAGCAAGCCTTGGTTGTTTATCGGGGGATGGATCGTCGTTCTGGCGCTCGTCGTCTCGATGCTCGGCATCAACGGAGTCAGCGTCAGCTCGGAGATGAAGTTGGAAGGCACCGAGTCGCAAAAGGTGCTCGACCAATTGGCTGAAGTGCAGCCGGAAGCGTCCGGCGGGCAGGGCAGCGTCGTATTCGTCGCCCCCGAAGGCGAAAGCCTGAATACGCCTGAACGCCTTGCGGCGATTCAGGAAGCGGTCAACGAAGTATACGGTCTTGACCAGGTGCTCAATGCACCGGAGCTGGCCGCGCAGGCGATGGCTCAAGCCCAAGCCGCTCAAGGGGCTGCGGGCATGGGCGATACGTCGGCGGAAGCGGCTCAAGGCGCGGACGCGGCCGCGCAGCAGGGGGCGGAAGGCGCAGCCGGAACGCAAGGCGATGCGCAGGCCGGAACGGACGCTGCCGCTCAGCAGGGCGCAGCAGCAGGTTCGATGGAACTGCCGCCGTACACGCAGCTCGTCGTCGACGGCATGCCTGTTATCGGCGTAACGATCGCGAACGACGGCAGCGCGGCGCTGTTCCAATTCCAATTTACGGTACAGCAATCGGCAATCTCGGATGAAGTCAAAGAATCCGTCATCAGCACGGTGGAAGGCGTAGCGAACGAGACGGGTCTTCAAGCGCTGCCGAGCGAATCGCTGCTGCCGCTCGATATTCCGATCGGGACGAACGAAGTGTATGGTCTGGTCGTCGCCGTGATCGTCCTGATCATGACGCTCGGCTCCGTGGTCAGCGCAGGTCTGCCGCTGGTTGTCGCATTGTTCGGCGTCGGCATCGGGGTAGGCGGCGCATATGCGCTATCGACCTATCTGAGCATGAGTTCGATCACGCCGGTACTGGCGTTGATGGTCGGCCTTGCGGTCGGCATCGACTACGCGCTGTTCATCATCAACCGCCAGCGCCGCCTGATCTTCGATCAGGGCCTGAGCGCTAAGGAAGCGGCCAGCCGTTCGATCGGTACCGCAGGCAGCGCCGTATTCTTTGCCGGTCTGACCGTTATCATCGCGCTATGCGGTCTGCTTGTCATCGGCATCACGTTCCTGAGCACGATGGCGTTGGTTGCTTCGGTGACGGTATTGCTCAACGTGCTGATCGCGCTTACGCTGCTGCCGGCTTTGCTCGGTCTGATCGGCGAGCGCATCTGTTCCCGCAAAGCGCGCGACAAAGAAGCGGCAAACCAAGCTTCGCGTGCGCAAAAGCAGGCGAAAGCGCGTTGGATTCACGGCGTGATCAAGTTCCGTTGGCCGGTGATCCTGCTGATCGTCGTGGTTCTGGGCGTCGCGGCGATTCCGGCTTTGAAAATGGATCTGGCGATTCCGTCGGCCGCTTCGGCCGATCTGGATACCGCCAAACGTCAAAGTTACGACGCCATCTCGAAAAGCTTCGGCGAAGGCTTCAACGGCACGCTGCTGATCGTCGCGGAATCCGCGAACGGCGAAGACGTGACGCCGCAAACGCTGGGCGCGCTCACCCAAGGCATCCAGCAGGTGGATAACGTCTCTGTCGCGTCGCCTTTGGGTATCAGCGAGAACGGCAAGCTGGCGCTGTTCAGCGTCATTCCCAAAACGGGTCCGAACGACGAAGCGACGAAGGACCTGGTGACGACGCTGCGCGACGAAAATGCCGCATTGTCCGCCGACAACGGCGTCAAGTTGGGCGTTACCGGCGTGACGGCGGTCAATATCGACATGTCGGCGAAGCTGGCGGAAGTATTCCCGATCTACGTGGGCATCATCGTGGTGCTGTCGCTGATCATCCTGCTGCTCGTGTTCCGCTCGATCGTCGTGCCGATCAAAGCGACGGTAGGCTTCCTGCTCAGCATCCTGGCGACGTTCGGTCTGACGACGGCCGTGTTCCAATGGGGCTGGCTGCATGATCTGTTCGCGTTCGATACGGCGGGACCGATCTTGAGCTTCATGCCGATCATGGTTACGGGTATCCTGTACGGTCTGGCGATGGACTATCAGGTGTTCCTCGTCTCGTCGATGCGCGAATCCTATGTGCACGGACATCGCGGCAACGACAGCGTGATCCACGGCTACGGCCAAGCCAGCCGAGTCGTATTGGCGGCGGCGGTCATCATGGTTGCCGTATTCGCAGGCTTCATCTTCACGCACGACATCATGATCAAGCAGATCGGTTTCGCGCTGGCGATCGGCATCCTGATCGACGCGTTCGTGATCCGCATGACGCTCGTTCCGGCCGTGATGTCGCTGTTTGGCGACAAGGCTTGGGCCTTGCCGAAATGGCTGGATAAGATGCTGCCGAACCTTGACGTCGAAGGGGACAAGTTGATCGAAGAGTTGAAGGCGCAGGAAGCGGCCGAGGCTGCGAGAGAGCGTTGATCCGTTTATAAAAGCAACAAATACCGATATCCGAAAAGAACCCGGCCGAATACGCTGGGTTCTTTTTTTATTCAAAAGCGGCACAAGCGAAAGCTGCCGACTAAGCCGATCAAGGAACGATAATACCCGCCTCTTCCATAAACCGCGAAAGAGCGGCACTCTTATACGCATCCCGGCGCCGTATAAACACCGTAGGCACGATGCGGTAAGGGTCTTCCAACGGATAAGCGTTCAATCGGCCTTCCATCCTCGATTCGATCATGGACATCGGCAGAACCGTTACGCCCAGTCCGTATTCCACGCATTTCAGAACGCCTTCCAACGTGCCGTATTCCATCACGTTCATCGGCTGATGCCCGTTGTTTTCCAACCAGCGCTGCCAGCGTCCCAAATAAATGCAGTGTTCGAACGAAGAAAGCAGCGGTTTGTCCAAGATCGACGTCAAAACGAAAGATTCAGTCGAGTAAGCCGTAATCAAAACAAGCGATTCTTCCAGCACCGGGTATTCGACGATTTCGGGATGCAACACAGGTCCGTCCACGAACGCGCCGTCTACTTTGTATGTGAGGATATCCTCGATCTGATCCACGGTAGGCGCCATTACCATGCTCAATTCCACCTGCGGAAACCGTTCATGATAGCGCGCGAAAATAAGCGGCAAATGCGTGGAGGCCGTCGATTCCATCGCGCCGATCCGCAGCGGTCCGCTCGGCGCCGAAGAGGGGTTCATCGCTTCGACCGCTTCTTCGAAATCGTTCAGCAGCTTGTTGGCATGATGCAAAAATTCGTGCCCGGCCGGCGTCAAGGATACTTTTTTATGGGAACGGTAAAGTAGGGCGACGCCTAATTCTTTTTCCAGACGTTGAATGCGCGCCGTCACGTTGGACTGCACGTAATTCAGTTTTTCCGCCGCTTTGGTGATGTTTTGTTCCGCCGCTACCGCTTTGAAGATCTCCAACGATTTGATGTCCAAGTCTATAAAAGCCTCCTTGCATCTTAAAAAGTGATGATAAAGTTATATTTTTATGATTTTACGTGATGCAAAAGGCTGTGTAAACTTGGGGAAACCAAGCAATCGAATATAATCAAAAGGCGGGATAATATGGATTACCGAGCGATTAACCTGAATGAAAAGTTTTCTTTGCTGCACGAACAGTGGTCTCCGAGAGTGATCGGCGAAATGAACGACTACCAATTTAAGATCGTCAAGATCGAAGGACATTTCGTCTGGCACGTTCATCAGGATACGGACGAAGTGTTTGTCGTGATTCGAGGGGAGATGGTTATCGATTTCCGCGATGGGCAGGTCAAGTTGTCCCAAGGCGAGATGTTCGTCGTTCCCAAAGGCGTCGAGCATAAACCTTTTGCCGAGCGGGAGTGCGAGGTCATGCTTGTAGAGCCGAAAGGCGTAATAAATACCGGCGATACGGAATCGGACCGAACTGCGGCCAACGATATCTGGATCTGAAATTTCGATAAAAAACATACCGAAAACACAACCTTCCGTTACACTTGAAGCAGAAAGTTCGAACGCCGCGGAATGAAGCCGGAATTTCGGAATGCGCACGCCGCGGTTTCCGACCTATGCTTGCCATTTTTATATAGAAGGAAGTGTATGTACCCATGAAAAATATCTCGACCGACCGCCTCGTCCTGCGCAATTTCTCCGATTCCGACGCGCCCGGATTGTTGGCCTATACGTCCGCTCCCCGGGTGAACTGCTTTTTGGACGGCCGGATTGATACGCTGGAAGACGCTTTGCAAGAAGTCCGCAAACGAAGCGAAGACGATTCCCAGATCGCGGTTGCTCTCCAAGAAAACGATACGTTGATCGGCGAGCTGTTCTGCATGAAAGAAGAGCCTGACACGTTCAGCATCGGCTGGAATTTCAACGCGGCTCACGAAGGCAAAGGCCTGGCGAGAGAAAGCGCGGAAGCGCTGCTGCGCCATTTGTTTACGGAAAAAGAAGCGAGAAGGCTGTACGCCTACGTCGAGGACGACAATTTCAGATCCCAAAAGCTTTGCGAAAAGCTCGGGATGCGTCAGGAAGGCTGCATGAAGGAGTTTATTTCGTTTACGAAAAACGAAGACGGCACGCCGAAATACGAGAACACGTTTTTATATGCGCTGCTTAAAAAAGAATGGTTGAGCCGCCAAGAGGCTTGAATAGGTGTCTATAAAAAACCGCCGCAGGCTTAAAGCCTTCAAAGGCGGTTTTTTGCATCATTGTTCAGCCGATCCGTTCTTTATCCGCCGCAGGTACGGTTTCGCTTTACGACTCCAGCAACCTTTTCAACTGCCCGTCGATAAACGCATTATCTTCCTGATTGATCCCCCGTCCCGCAAAATGCCCCCAATCCGATACGATCGGAGCGAATACCGCATTCGGCATGCGCGACGCTTCGTATTCGTTGTCTTCCGCCCGGCAAAACAGATCCGTGCTCCCCGGCATGATGCAGGCGCGCGCCCGAATGCTCCGCAGCGCAAGATCGAAGTCTCCTCCGTACCTTTCGTTGGCGCTGATATCCGCACTTTGCCCCGTTGCCAGCATCGCCAGCACGTTATGCGGGTCCATGTTCATGAAGCTGCTTTCCCAGACGCCGCTCACGAAAGCCTCCAACGAGTCGAAGCCCATCTCCCCGTACATCTTTTCCCGGTAAAAAGCATGCGACAGTCCCCACCCCGCATACACCTTGCCGACGGCGCGCAAATCCGCGGAAGTCAGTTCGTCCAACCGATCGGCATCGAAGCCTACGGCGGCGAGCAGGGCGGCTTTCAAGCTGTCCAGCACGACGAACGTATGCGGCCACGGTTTGGCGATTCCTCCGAACGGCGCGATCCGCTCCACCGTTTCCGGGTAGCTTGCTCCCCATTGGAATGCCTGAATGCCGCCCATCGACCAGCCGACGGCAAGCGCGATCCGGTCGATGCCGAATTTTTCGCGGATCAGCCGGTATTGAAAAGCCACGTTGTCGTAGACGCTAACCAGCGGAAAACGGGATCGGTCATGCGGCGCGGGCGTATTGCTCGGCGAAGAGGACAGTCCGTTCCCCAGCAAATTCGGCACGATGATGAAATACTTTTCCGGATCAAGCGCCTTTCCGCTGCCGATCAGCCATTCGTTCTGCGTGTGCGTATCGCCGAAAGCGGTCGGATACAGCACGACGTTATCTTTTTGCTCGTTCAATCGGCCGTAAGTCCGGTAAGCGAGAAAAGCATTCGGCAGCACCGTGCCCGATTGCAGCGTCACGTCGCCCAGGTTGAACATCTCGTAATCCATGTTCGAATCGCTCCCTTCATGATGAAACGTTCCGGCACTCTGTCTCAAGCAGATGCGGCACGCCTTCCTGTGTTAGTATAGAACTGCTATTCATTCAGTAAAAGTGAACGTAATTGAAGATAACATTCAAATAAAATGAATATAAAAGGAGCATGCAAGATATGGAACTCCGACAGCTGAACACGTTTCGCACAGTCGCGTACACGCTGAACTTTACGCGTGCCGCCGAAGCGCTGAACTATGTACCTTCCAACGTCACCATGCAGATCAAAGCGCTGGAAGAAGAACTCGGCGTCCCGTTGTTTGACCGTTTGGGCAAGCAGCTTGCGCTAACCGAGGCAGGCAGGCGTTTTTTGAATCATGTACGGGACGTATTCGAAAAACTGGACGAAGCCCGAGGCGACGTACGCGGCGGCGAAGGGTTGGGCGGAACGCTGACGGTGAGCGCCAACGAAGTCATTTGCGCGTATCGTCTTCCGGCCGTTTTCCGCAAATTTCGCGCGCTGCATCCCGGCGTCCGCCTGATCTTCCGCTCCGTGCCGAACGGCGAGTTGAAGCAGGCGCTGTTCGAAGGCACGGCGGATCTCGTGTACGTGCTGGACGAAGAAGTGCGCTCTAACGGATTGGCGGTGGAGCCGTTGGTCGACGAGCGTTTTCGGTTGTTCGCCGCACCGGATCACCCGCTTGCCGAACGTCCTGCGCTTTCCCCGCATGATTTTCACGGCGAAGTGTTCCTGACGAACGAAAAAGGCTGCCCGTACAGGACGCTGTTCGACCGTTCTTTCGAAAAAGAAGGCATCGACAGCATCACGTATCTGGAATTCCAAAGCGCGGAAGCGATCAAGCAATGTGCGGTGTCGGGGATCGGGATCGCTTTTTTGCCCGAGATCGTCGTTCAAGCCGAGCTGCTGCGCGGAGAACTTGTGGCACTGCCGCTGGATACGTCGAATCTTCGCGTTCGCACGCAAATGCTCCGGCATAAAGACAAATGGATTTCGCCCGTCATTGCTTCGTTCATGGAAGTTTCGAGGGAAGTGCTGCTGGAACGGGGAGATGGTACAATCAAGACGACAACCATCGCGAAGGAGTGACTTTCATGATCAAATGGGGAATTCTCGGCGCGGGCAATATCGCTCATCGCTTTGCCGCTGCCGTGGGACATGAGCCGAATAGCGTATTGTATGCGATCAGCGGGCGCGACGAGAACAAGCTGAAGGCTTTTACCGAAAAAAATTCGGCCGATAAGCTCTATCTCTCGCATGACGAGCTGCTGGCCGACCCGGACATTGATGCGATCTATCTGGCGTTGCCGCACCAACTGCATCATGAATGGGCGATCAAAGCGATCCATGCGGGCAAAGCCGTTCTGTGCGAAAAACCGGCAGCGCTCAACCTCCAAGAGATGCAGGATATCGCCGACGCGGCCCGCAGCCGAAACGTGCTGTTTATGGAAGCCATGAAGCAGCGGTTCGTGCCGCTCTATCGCGAACTCCGGCGTAGAGTGGACGCAGGCGAGATCGGCAAAATCACCTCGATCTACGCAAGTCTGTGCAACGAAATGCCGCAAGGATTGAATACATACCATGTACAGCCCGGTTACGGCGGTTCGCTGCTGGACGTCGGGACGTATTGCGCAAGCTGGATCGAAGATTTCGCCGCGGGCAGCTTTCAGCTGGAGACGGTGGCCGCCAATCAGCAGGGTTCCGTCGACTACTATATCGATGCCAAGCTGCATGCGGGCGACGTAGCGGCCAGACTGGAGTGCGCATTCGACCGTCCAAAAGAACGCGTCGCCGTGCTGCAAGGCGAGAACGGGCGGATCGTCGTTCAGGATCTGCATCGTCCGGTGAGCATGAGCATTTATCGCGACGGACAAGAGCCCGAGCAGGTGAATGTTCCGTACGAGATCGACGATTTTTATAGCGAAGTTCATCATTTTGCGGAATGTTTGCAGCAGGGGCGTACCGAGAGCGGCATCATGCCGTTATCCGCTTCCCTGCGCTGCGCCGAAATTCTCGATACGGTTCGCGCCGGACTCACCTATACGCCGGAGTGTCTGGACATATTGGCTGAGCAGGAGGAGATTCTTCAATACGAGGCGTTCGGATCAAAAGAAGCGTTGGAACTGGGGAATACGATCGTGGAATTGGCGCAAGAGTATGACCGCGAGATTGCCGTCTCGATCTTCCGGGAGAGCGATGAGCTGGTCATTTTCCAATACATCATGGACAGCAAAGCCGCTCGTAACGTTAACTATATGGAAGGAAAACGCAGAGCGGCACGGTCCACGGGACATTCCAGCGTCTGGATGCACGTGGATCATGAATTGAACGGAACATGGAGCGAGGAGATGGCAAATATGCCGCACTTCATTCCGTCAGGCGGGGCTTTTCCGATTCGCGTGAACGGAGAGTGGGTCGCGACAATCTCCTTAAGCGGATTGCGCGAAGGACGGGATCATGAGCTGGTCATTCGGGCTTTGAGCCAAGTGTTGGGGAAGCAGGTTCCGGCGTTCCCGTGCGCGACCATCTGAATTTTATAATCGCGCCCCCAACGCGTAAGCTTCCGGCGTCACGCCGATCACGGCTTTAAAATCCTTGATAAAATGCGCCTGATCGTGGTAGCCCAAGTCATGCGACAGATGCAGCAGCTTGAGCCCCGTTCCTGGTTCTCCGCCGCGATCCAGAGCTTCTGCGGCTTCTTGCAGACGATGCAGCCGGATCACCCACTTGGGGCTGAGGCCGATCCGGCGGCTGAACAGACGCTGAAGCGTACGTTTTTCTACTCCGATTAATTCGCATAAGGCATCGACTTTCGTCAGCTCCCGATCCTCGGCGATAGCGGCGGTAATCCGATGCAGCAGCTCCGTCTCGGCGTCCTTTTCCGGGCAGGCTTCCAAAAGCAACCGGTCGAGCAGTTCGCATAATCCGGCGTTGTCTGTCGTAGGCAAAGCTTGCTCCAGAGCTTCGGCCGTCGTGTTCAGGAAGGCATCGACGCGAAGCGGACGACCCTCCAATTCCGACAACGATTCAGGGTAAAAGGGATAAAAGCCGCCGGGCCGAAACTTTATGCCGAACACTTTGCCTTTTTCCTGAAGCAGATAGGAGAAACGCGAGGTGGACGGCATATAACAAGCGGTCCGGCCCGGCTCGATCACGAGGTTGACGCAAGGATTCGGCACCACTTCCTGCTCATACGGCTTCGACCCATGCAGATCCCATTCGACGGTCCAGTAATGGCGGACGAAGTTCGCAAGCTCCGGCGCGGGATCGTAACGAAGCAGACGAAAATGCTTTTTGCCAATCTCCGGATTGAGCACGCCGAGGCGGGGTTCGGAGTAATCGGAGAAGGGCGAGCGCGGAGCGGCTGTCCGCGGCGTGATCGATTCTTTTTCATGGACTTGTTCCGAAAAGCGGTTCATAAGGGCCTCCCTTTTCCACAGCGTATGCGCGAAATCCGCTTTTGTCCGTATGTGCATGCCTTTTTCGCTTTAACCGCTGTCGCGTTTTTACAATACGAATGCATGTTCCTTAAGTTAAGCTGATTGTAACACGGAAGCCGCAGCGGCGCGAGAAAACCATCAAGAAAAAGCGGCGTTCGGATATGCGATAAGGAGGGTTACATCATGAAACTGGAATACGTCATTTATGTCGATGCAAAACCGGAGAAAGTCTGGGAAGCGCTGGTGTCGCCGGAAGGGACGAAGGCTGCCTTTTTCGGGTCGGAGTTGAAGTCTTCGTTCGAGATCGGCGCTCCGTTCGAGTATGTGGGTCCGGGCAGCGAAGGCGACGCGACGGTGCATGTGTACGGAATTATTCAAGCGTATGAGCCGGAGAAAAAGTTGGCCTACCTCGAACATCCGGGGCCGTCTTACCGCGAGCAGCATGCCGAACTTACGAGTCTGGTGACGTTCGAATTGGAAGAAGCGGGCACGACGACCAAGCTGACGCTGGTTAACGACGAATGGAGCGAAAACCATCCCGCTGTCGATAACGCGCGGGGCGCTTGGCCGATGGTCATCAGTTCGATCAAGACCTGGTGCGAAACGGGGAAAACACTCGACTTCGGTTGGTAAAAACGGACAGCGTACAGCCATAAGAATGAACAGGGAAGCCCGGTCATCGACCGGGCTTTTCGGCGTGCCGCCACTTATGCAGATTTCTTAAAAAGATTATCGATGCCTGCTATTCAAAAACGTGATTTTTATCGATTTGCGTGTAGGGGTATAATGGAAGAATAGGTTTTTCGGGCGCAAATCGGCTTGATAAGAAATGAGGAATGCGTAATGAGTGAGTGCAATGAATGAACAAACGGCGGAGAAGACCGCTCCGACATGGCTGCGAATGTGCATAGCCGCGTTAATTTCGGCAGCGGGAGCCTTGCTTTTCCAAGCGTTGAACCTTCCGGTTCCCTGGCTGCTCGGGCCGATGCTTGCATCGCTGATCGGCTCCAACGTGCTGAAAAAGCAGCTGTACGCCTGGCCGTCGCCGATCCGTAACGGAGCGCTGATTATGATCGGTTACACGATTGGATTGGCGCTGACGGGCGAAGCGCTGCGGCGTATGGGGACGCAGGTGCCGTACATGATCCTGATGACTTTTTTGCTTCTATTATTGTGCGCGGGCATTTCGTTCGTGATCGGCAAGCTGTCCGGCACGGATTTCAAAACATCGCTGCTCGGCAGCGTACCCGGCGGATTGTCGCAGATGGTCGTACTAGCCGAAGAAACCAAAGGCGTCGATCTGACGCTGGTCACGGTCAATCAGGTCATGCGGTTGCTGCTGATTATCGTCGGCATTCCGCTGATGATCTACAGTCCGCTGTTCGCCGGTCAGGCAGGGGAAGCGACGACGGCAGCGGCAGCGGAATCCATCCCGTGGAGCGGCTTGTTCCCGAATATTTTCGTATACGGACCGCTGTGTGCAGGACTGGCTTTGCTGGGGAAAAAAGTACGTTTTCCGACGGCGTTCCTGCTCTGTCCGGCATTCGGTACCGCGCTGCTGCAAGCGACAGGCTTCCATGCGCCGGAACTGCCGCACGCGTTGACCGCCGCGGCGCAGTTGGCGCTCGGCACCTATGTCGGAACGCTGCTCAAGCCGGCTCAGATCCAAAACAAAGTCCGCACGCTCTCGCTGTCCCTGCTCAGCGGATTGCTGTTGATCGTGGGCGCGTTCGGCTTGACCGTGCTGCTGACGCGGTTGCAGCCCGTGTCGGCGCCGACGGCATTGCTGAGTCTCGCTCCGGGCGGGATGGATCAGATGGGAGTCATCGCCCATTCGATCGGCGCGGATCTGTCGATCGTGTCGGGGTATCAGCTGTTTCGGACGTTCTTTATTTTCTTCGCGATTCCTTCGCTGCTTCGGCTGTTGTTCCGGTATACGGACCGCAGATTCGAAGAAAGAACGAAAGCTTCTCCCGAAGCGGGAGAAGCCAAGGCACGGGCACGCTGAGCCGACGGAAATATCGGTCGGCGGTAGAACGCGCCGACTCGGCGCGAAAATTCAAAAAAATCGTCGCGAAGGCGCGGGGGAAGAATCTTCTCCGCGCTTTTCGGCGCGCCCGGTCCGGCGAAGCTGAGCGGCTTTGCCCATCGCGGCAGCCGCGAGCGCGGACAGCGCGATCGACACCAGGCAGACGGCGGCGTAATGCACGAGGCTGTTCGCGATCAGCAGCCGTTCGCCGTTTACCGCTTCGGCGGCGCCGCGGACCAGCACGATCGCCCAAGGGTGCAAAATATAAATCCACGTTCTCCAGGCGCGCAGTTTTTTTGAACCGCGAACGTTCCAGGTCGTCGACCAAAGGAACAACAGGAACGCGGCCGGGATCGAGAATAGGTACATGCTGTCGTGCCGGGGCAGATCGAGGCTTCGAAGCCATTCGCCTTCAGCGATCAGCAGAAGCAGGGCGATGATCGCCGCCGGGCCGAGCCGGATGCCGGCGGAGCGCGAAGGCGCGGATTTCGGCAGCCCCCGCCGGCCCAGTGCCGCGCCTGCCAAAATAGGCAGCGGCGCGAAGAACAGACCGTTACGCGTATAATCCATCCAGGCGTACAGCGCGTCGTAGGCCGGTTTTAGAGGCAAGGCATTCGCGGCGAAGCCGTAATAGCTGTCGCCCAGCAAGGCGAACGCGTACAAAGCAAGCGCGGCCGTCCAAGCCCAAGCCGTCGAAGGCAGGCGGCTCAGCAAATAAATCAGCCAAATGCCGATCCAAAGAGCCGGAAAGAACCACAGATGATAAAAGGTGCCATCCAGCACGATATCCCGCAGAACAGAGACGAAGTCGAAGCCTTTCGCGAAATCGCCTTTGTAGACGTTGAGCGGCAGATAGATCAGAATCGACAAACCGTACAGCAGCGCGATCTTGTTCGTATAACGGACGACGGCGGATCGATTCGCGGAAGCGTCGTCCGCGAATTTTCGGAACAGGAAAAATCCGGACCCGATAAAAAAGATCGGCACGGCTACCCTCGAGATCAGCCCGGCGACCCAAAAGTCGGCCTGCGGGCTGATACTCGCCAGCGGAGACGTATGGTTGGCGATCACGAGCATCGCGGCCATGAATTTCAGCCAATCCGTGCCGCCGATATTCCGGGAGGAAGATGCCGCCGAACGGTCAGTTCCCATAGGAAGCCTCTTTGTTCAAAGCTTTCGCGCGCTCCTGCCGCAGAACCTCGACGTATTCCTCGAGGCACAGGTCGCGTTCTTCCATGATCGCGGCATGCGGCGCGCCGACGTAGCGGAAATGCCAAGGCTCGCAGGATATGCCGGTCAGATGCTCTTTGTGCGCTTTGTAGCGTTGGACGAAGCCGAATTCGGCCGCTTTTGCTTTGAACGCGCCGCAGACGCCGTCGTCCGGAAATTCCGGCGCGATAAAGTCCAACCCGCCAGCCGCCGAGCCGACGTCCACGGCCAATCCCGTATGATGCTCGCTGCATCCCGGCAGCGCTACGAATTTGGCGGTGTATTCCGAGCCGTTTTCACGCAGCGAAGACAAATAAATCTCCGTCTGTTCGGCCAGATCGCGATAACCGCTGACGACGACGATGCCGGTTTTGCCGCCGACGGCGTCCAGTAGCGCATCCAGCCGTTGCAGGCAAACCCGCTGCAGCCGGATATTCGAGTCCAGCGCCTGAATGTCCGGGAAGGCACTTACCGGAGCAAGCCGGCTGTCCGTATCTTCAGGGCTTTCGGTCCAGGGATGATGCCGGTTGACCAGGACCGGCGCGCACTCCGGTTGTGTCGCCTTATTCGTGCGTGCTCTCATTCCGGTTTTCGGTTGATGCACCGGATTCGGCTGTTCCTTCATTTCGTTGCTATCCTCGTCTATCCTCGCAAAATGTCTTGTTTCGGTTTCCATGCGTATTCCTCCTTAGTCAAAGCTTCGCCGCCGAATTCCGGTTCGTAGTTTCTCTGCACTCTTCCGGTCAAGGAAGCGGTGAGTTCTTGCGGGACGACGCCCGCGCGCGACGCAGCTTCCGCGCAGGAGATGCTTTCGCCGCCTTGGTTGCCGATCAGGACGACCGGATCGCCGGCCCGGCAAGGACCATGCAGCCGTACCGTCAATTGATCCATGCCGATCCTGCCGACGATTTTGGCGCGTTTGCCGCCGACGAGCACTTCGCCGCCCTGCATGATCTGCGACCAACCGTCGGCGTAACCGATCGGCACGGTGCCGATCCATTCCTCGCCCCGCGCCGTATAAGCGCGATCGTAGCCGATCGTGTCTCCGGCGGATACCGACTTGGCTTGAATCAACGCGCTGCGCAGCGTCAACGCCGGCTCAAGTTCCCATTGAGGAGCAAGCGCCGAAGGGTAGAAGCCGTAAGCGGCCGCGCCGATCCGTATCATATCGAGCGCCATCTCCGGGAATCGCAGCGCCGACGCGCTCCCGCAGCAATGTAAAAGGATAGAATGGATCCCGGAAGAACGCGCCCATTCCGTCATGGACAGGAAGCGTTCGTATTGCAGCTTCACGAACGACGCGTCCGCCCAGCCCGCTGTCGCGAAATGGGTGAACAATCCTTCCGTAACGACGTCTTCCCTTTTCAGCCAGGGAACGAGTCGCTCCCATTCTTCGCGGCTTCTCAGCCCGATCCGACCTAGACCGGTATCGAGCTTGACGTGCACGCGCAGCGGAGGACCGCTCGGCGTTTCGGTTCCGGCGCCGTGCGGGAAGGCTGCGTTCGGATCGCCTTTGCGAGTTCCTTCGCCGCCCGGTCCGCCCGGGCTCCGCCGAAGCTCTTCGCGCTGCCTGAACCAGTCGGCTTCCGTGACGGTCAGCCGGATATCCAGCGCGGCCGCGAGCTCCGCGTAACGCGGCGGAACCGGCGCCAGCACGAGAATCGGCAGCCGGATGCCGCGTTCGCGAAGCTCGACGGCTTCTTCGAGCAGCGCGACGCCGAGCATGTCGGCACCCGCCGCGAGGGCGGCTTCGGCGCTCTCGATCGCTCCGTGCCCGTAGCCGTTCGCTTTCACGACCGCCATCAGCCGGACCGAAGACGGGAAGCGGCGGCGGATCTTCGACAGGTTCCGCCGAATCGCGGCCGTATCGACGTCCGCCCGGGTATCGCGGTACATGGCGCTCATCGCGCGCCGCCGACGGACGCTCGGGTACGGCCTCGTTCCAGCGCGTAGTCTATCAGCTTTTCGATCAGGGCCGCGTAGCTTGTGCCGTCCGTGCGTTCCCACATGACGGGATACATGCTGGTGCCGGTGAAGCCGGGCAGCGCGTTGATCTCGTTCAGGTAGATCAACCCGTCTTCGCCGAGGAAAAAGTCTACGCGCGCCAGTCCCGAGCAGCAGAGCGCTTCATACGCGCGGATCGCCGATTCGCGAATCTCTTGCGCGGCCGCGGGCGGGATCTCGGCCGGAATCGACATGCGGAGCGTCGGATCGGCGTACTTGGCGCGGAAGTCGAAAAACTTCACGCCGTGCAGGAACTCGCCCGGCAGCGAAGCTTGCGGCCGGTCGTTGCCCATGACCGCGACCTGAATCTCGCGGCCGGAAACTTCCCGTTCGACGACGAGCTTGACGTCGTGACGCAGCGCTTCTTCGATGCCGGCTTCCAGCGCGTCGGGGTCTTCGCAGCGGCTGATGCCGATCGAAGAGCCGAGCGTGGCCGGCTTGACGTAGCCCGGCAGCAGACCGCGATTCTCCAAGCGGCTCATCAGGCCCGCGCGGTCTTCTTCCCAAGCGCGGCGCGTGACGACCTCGTACGCCGTTTGGCGGATGCCCGCGAGACCGGCGAGCCGGTGGGTCACGTCTTTGTCCAGCGTCATGGCCGCCGAGAGCACGCCGTTGCCGACGTAAGGAATATCGAGCAGCTCCAGCAGTCCTTGCACGGTTCCGTCTTCGCCGTTCGCGCCGTGCAGCAGCGGCAATGCGACTTTTTCGCCGGGAAAAGAGAACTCGGCCGTCAGCACTTCACCGAGCGAAGAGGCCGCATCGGCATGTGGAGAGACGGGCGTCAGGTTTTCCGCGCTCAATCCTTCCTCCGGCATCCGGCCGAGTCCGGTCCATACGCCTTCGCGGGAAATATAGATCGGGTATACCTCGTGTTTTTGCGTATTCAGCGCCTTCAGCACCGTGGCCGCCGTTTTCAGCGACACTTCGTGCTCGGGCGATTGTCCGCCGTACAAAACGTAAATGATCATGGGGATTCAGCTCCTTCAGCTATTCTGGATGTTCGATTCTTGCCCCGGGTACACGAAAAGACGGGACACCGCCGAAATTTATATCGCATTTCCGAAATTTCGTTCTTGGGCGGCTGAGGAAAACGGAAAAGTCGGATCTGTTGTTTAGATGCAGCCGTAGAGCGAAGGGTGACAAAAAAATGCCGAAAAAGAAATCGGGCTTTTCCGGCGAAAAAAAGACTTCGGAGGCTTGCGGCGCTTGTGTGCCCCGTCGGTCTTTTCCGCAAGCCGCCTGTCTGTTAGAGTGGGAAAAGGAAGCATAAAACTTGCGGCCGCGGAGCTTTATGCGGTCGGAGCCGGATACGAAAGGGGAAAAGCAAGAATGGACGAACGGGAAAAGAAGCTTGTCGCGGAGATCGAAGACATCCGCCAAAGAATCGACGCGCGTTACGGAAACGAGCGGTTCCGGATGCTGTTTTACGACTTGGGCGGAAATATCCCGGACGACATGCTGGATGCGGAACGGGAGATTCCCGAAGAGCTTCGAGACGAAGACGACGGCGAATGGAAGTTTTGGAAGCCCGTGCCGTCGACGATGTCTGGCGAAGCGATCGATGCGCTGGAAGCCAGGCTGAGCGCGGCTTTCCCGCCGGGATTTCGTGCGCTGCTGCAAGCGTATCATCTGGTAAGCTGGACGTCCGCGGGGATGAGCGACGGTCGGGGAGGGTATATCGGCGGGTGCATGTCGTTCACGCTTCCGGCGCTCGATACGGAAACCGGACTTGCGGAGCTGGAGCGCAATGCCGCGGAAGATTGGGGCCCGCTGATTGCGGCAGGTTATCTGCCGTTCGCGATCGGCGAAGACGGCCAAGGGCCGATATGTTTCGATTTGGAGCAAAAAGGCGACGACGGAGACTGTCCGGTGATTTGGATCTTGCATGACGACCTGTTCAATCTCGGCGAGGACGGCGTCTCCATGCGGACGAAGGTCAAGCCGCATGTGAGACAGATCGCCGATTCGTTCGAAGATATGAAGGCGATTTTGTTGGGCGGGGAAGAAGTCTCGTCGGTTTGAGACCTGCCGAAAAAGGACTGTCCGCAAGCCGTGACTCGGCGGCGGAACAGTCCTTTTTTATGCGAATTCATAGGGTATCCGGTTAGATGGCCGCTTTGGTTCGAGCTTCCGCCGCAGAGCGTTTGTTGCCTCTATAGATCAAATAAAGCGCCAATGCCATAAATCCGAGCGCCAGTATCCGTTTGCCGTCGAGATGAATTTCCAGGCTGTTGAACCAACCGAAATGGTCGATCAGCATTCCGGCGACGAGCTGTCCCGCGATTCCGGCGATATTGGCCGCGATGACGCCGATTTTCGGTACGGCGATCACGGTCAACAGCAGATAGATCGTGCCCAGAAAAGCTGCGCTGAGCTGCCACTTCGGCGCGTCGAACAAAGCGCCCAAGTTCCCGTTTCCGAAAAACAACAGATACAATGCCAAAAACAGCGTGCCGGTCACGAACGTCAGCAGCGTCGTTTCCAGCGAACCGGCTTTACGGCCCAACGTTCCGTTGATGGACGATTGGGCGCTGAGCGTGATGCCGCCGAGCAGCGTAAACAAAATCATGAATGATCCCATGGGTGCCTCCTTTTATTGGGGATAAGCTTTTAGTTGATAAGCAGCAGCGCGGCGGTCATGGCGACGACTGCGAGTATTTTTTCTTTATTGACCGGAGTCGGCTCGCTGCCAAGCCAGCCGTAATGTTCGATCACCATGCTCATGACCATTTGGCCGATAATGACCGCGACCATCGTGACGCCCACGCCGACGAAAGGCACGCTGACCACGATCGAAGTGAGGTAGACGACGCCGAGCAGACCGCCGACCAGCGTCCATCGCGGCGCGCGCCGGATTTGGGATATCTCTCCTTTTCCGAAAAACAGCCATAGCAGGCCGACGATGATACTGCCCGCCGCGAAGTTGTAAAAGCTCGTTTCGACCTGTCCGATCGACTTGCCGAGTTCGGCGTAAATTGCCCCTTCGAAGCTGAGAGCGGCACCGGCCAGAAGAGCCAGCAGATAGTAAACGGGGCGCATAGCATTGCTCCTTTTCTGTAAAGTGGAATATCTAGAAAAATCGATACAACAGCCGATCAAATCACGTTTTCCCCGGTAGGCGCAACGATAAGCCGTCCGGACCTACAGCGCGGACGGCTTATCAGATGTTCGTTCGAATCTCTTCGGCCAAGGCTTGAATCGTGTCTTCATTCCGACGATAGTACGTCCATTGCCCATAGCGGAAAGACTCCAATAACCCTGCTTTTTGCATCATGTTCAGATAACTGGATACCGTGGATTGGGACAAGCCGGCTTTCTCCTGAATGTCTCCGACGCATACGCCGCCTGCGAAATTCACGCCTTTTGGAATATGTGCGCCTTGCGCGGGAAAGTTCTTGTCCGGTTCTTTCAACCAAAGCAGCATGTTCAATCGAGTCTCGTTGGATAAGGCTTTGAAAATATCGATATTTTTCATAGCGTCATTGTATATCGGGATTTCCCGATATGTCAACCTATGCTTTGCGCATCGCAGCTTCCCGTTCCGTCTGGGCCGCGATCGGAGCCGTGTCTTGCAGCGCTTTTTTCCATGTCAGATAGACCTTCCATGCCGCTCCGTCGTCCAGCAAAGGCTTTGCCGTATAAATCCCTTCCTCGACCGAATTTGCGATCCCCGCCAAGTGCAGACGAACCGCCGTATTCAGCAGCGTTTGATTATAATACGCCATATGCCCGCCGCCTTGCAGAACCGCTTCAAGCGTATCAAGCTGCTTGCGCGCGGTCCATACGGGCTCATCGTCGGGAAGTTCGGTGTCCAGACCGTACATCTCGGGATCGAGCAGATCCAACTCGCATCGTCCGTCTTCGACCGTATGGATACGCGTCGGCCGATGGATAAACACATCCTCCGAACCTTCCACGCCCTGCACGATCAACGCTTTTCGATAACCGAGCCGCGTGACCAGCCGTGCCAACCGATCGATCACCGTATTATGGAACACGCTCAGTACGAGATAAGGCGAGCAGGAATAATCGATCAATTTTTCCGCTGTATTCAATAAGGTGCGCATGCCCAGTTCTTCGCGGATGCTATGCAATTTGCCGAGCGGCGGACACCATTTGGCGGAGTCGGCAAACAGCACGCCGCCTTGCCCGTCCGGTCCGGCCGCCGCGCTGGTATCGGCCGCCGAGATTGCGGATGCCCGGGTTAAGGCGATCGGATCGATGCCGGCTGCGCGCAGGATGTCATGCAGCACCACGCCGTATTTCGGCGGCAGCGGCGCGGAACCGTGCAGGGTAACCGGAACCCCGGCTGCCGCCACGGCAAAAGCTGTCGGCAGCGAAGCCCAAAACGTCTTTTGCCTACCGTCATAGGGTCCTGCGAAATCGATACCGGGCTTCCGGCATTCCCGATAAGCTTGTCTACGACATACGGACACGAAAGCTTCCAACTCCTCGGCGCTCTCCAACTTCAGCCGCTCCGCGATCAGAAAAGCACCGGTCTGGGCCGGGGTGGAGCGCCCGCCGAGGATCGCTTCCGCGGCCTCCAACGATTCGCCGTAGTTCAAGTCCCGCGCGCCGCGTTTGCCGCGGGCTACTTCTTTTAACAGATCGATCATGGCTGGGCCTCCTCAGGATGGTTCGTGCAGCAGTTGATAGACTTTCACGATGGATGTGGCGACGTCGACCATACGTTTACGTTCGTTCATGGCTTGCTTACGCAGCAGATCATAAGCCTCGGACTCGGAAATGTTTTTCGTTTTGGACAAAATGCCTTTTGCCATATCGATCCATTTGCGTTCTTCGAGTCTGGCGAGCAGCTTTTCCCGTTCTTTGGCCCATTGAATCCGTTCGTAGCAGCGTCTGGAACTGAAATGCAAAATCCAGTGGATTTCCGACGGTCTCATATAAGGGGAAAGAACGCCGTCGATCCGCACATCGTCTTCGCAAGCGGACACGGACAGGGTAGCGGTCTCGGATGTACACCACCAAAGGACAGGAACGGTCTTGCGCGACATGAGCACGTCCGCCCAGTCGTTCATTTCGGTGATCGGGAGGGCAAGCACGGCGGCGTCCGACTCGCCGACCCGCTCGAATGCTTCGTCGCGGGTGCATGCCGATTCGATGATATAGCCGCATTCGCCGAGTAATCGGACAGGATCGTTTTCGTTCATCGGCAAGCCGGAAGGTGGATCGGAAGAAGGGTGCACGATCAGTAAGCTGTGCATGAACGACGCTCCTTTTGCTTTAGAATCCGTTCGGTGATTAAGTATCAGGACGATTGGCCGGCAACGCCTGTACTTATTTTTATATATGTTAATTTTTATAACATGAAACCTGGCGATTTGTCGATTATTTTAAAGTTTCAAAAATTAAATGTCAAAATTGTTGACGCATGAATGAAATTCCGGTATAGTCGGTCTCAAGAAACGACGCGGATACAAAGATGTGTCCGACTGAAGCGGCAATGGCGCCTGCTCACCTCAAACAGCAACGGAAGAAGCAAGACTTCCGAAGCGGGTGAAGCGGGCTGTTTGTGTTTTCCGATACTCCCCTCTGACAAGAAAAGGAGCGATTCCATATGGCGAACAAACGCAAAAAATTGGTACTCGTCGGCAACGGTATGGCAGGCGTCCGCACGATCGAACATCTGCTCAAGTTGGCGCCGGACCTGTACGATATTACGATATTCGGCGCGGAGCCGCATCCGAACTATAACCGCATCATGCTGTCGTCCGTGTTAGCCGGCGGCGCAAGCATGGAAGAGATCGTGATCAACGACCTGGACTGGTACCGGGAAAACGGGATCACGCTTCATCTGGGCCAAGCGGTGTCGAAGATCGACAGCGACAATCGCCGGGTGTACGCCGAAGGCGGCATCGAAGCGGACTATGACGAGCTGATCGTCGCTACCGGTTCCAACGCGTTCATCCTGCCGATTCCCGGCGCGGACAAAGAAGGCGTCATCGGCTTCCGCGATATAAAAGACTGCGTCGCCATGCAGGAAGCGTCCCGAAAGCACAAAAAAGCGGCGGTCATCGGCGGCGGATTGCTGGGGCTCGAAGCGGCGCGCGGCCTGCTCAATCTGGGCATGGACGTCACGGTCATTCATATCAACGAATACCTGATGGAACGCCAACTCGACCGTCCCGCTTCCTTAATGCTGCAAAAAGAGCTGGAAGCGCAAGGCATGAAATTCCTGCTCAAAAAGCAAACGGAAGCCGTGCTCGGCAAGCAGCGCGCCAAAGGCTTGCTGTTTAAAGACGGCAGCATGCTCGAAGCGGATCTCGTCGTCATGGCGGTCGGCATTCGTCCGAACGTGGCTTTGGCGGAGCGCAGCGGACTCGCCGTAGAGCGCGGGATCGTCGTGGACGACTATATGCGGACGAACGTGCCGGGCATTTATTCGGTCGGCGAATGCGCGCAGCACCGCGGCATCGCTTACGGACTGGTCGCGCCGCTGTACGAGCAGGGCGCCGTGCTGGCGAAAAGCCTCGCAGGCGTTCCGGTCGACGGTTATGCGGGCTCGGTCACGTCGACCAAGCTCAAAGTATCCGGCGTCGACGTGTTCTCCGGCGGTATCTTCGTCGAACCGGAAGGCGCCCGGGCGCTGCGGTATCAAGACGAGATCGAAGGCGTATACAAGAAGCTCGTCATTATGGAAAACAAACTGATCGGAGCGGTGCTGTTCGGCGAGACGGGCGAAGGCGCTTCGTTGTTCTCCCTCATCAAAAGCGGGGAAAATATTGCCGGACGCGAAAAAGAGCTGCTGCTCGGCCTGCCTGCCGACGCGCTTGCATCCGGCGGCGGGGGAGGCGGCACGGCGCGGCTCGAATCGATGCCGGTCGACGAAATCGTCTGCGGCTGCAACGGCGTGTCGAAAGGCGATATCGTATCCGCGATCGAAGGCGGCTGCACCAGTCTCGGCCAGATCAAAGGCTGCACGAAAGCGTCGGCTTCCTGCGGCGGCTGTAAGCCTTTGGTCGAAGGATTGCTGCAAATCTATGCGGGCGACGACGTCGTGACGGTCAAAGAAGGCATCTGCGGATGCACGACCTTGAGCCGCGACGAGATCGTGGCCGATATCAAGCGCATGGGCCTCAAAACGGTCAAAGAAGTCATGAACGTACTGGAATGGAACAACGATGAAGGCTGCTCCAAATGCCGTCCTTCGCTGAATTATTACCTCGGCATGCTGTTCCCGGCGGAATACAAAGACGAGAAAGAATCCCGTTTCGCCAACGAACGCTACCATGCCAATATTCAAAAAGACGGCACGTATTCGGTCATTCCGCGCATCTACGGCGGCGTCACCTCCCCGACCGAACTGAAGCGAATCGCCGAAGTCGCGGAAAAATTCGACGTCCCGCTGGTCAAGTTTACGGGCGGACAGCGGCTGGACTTGCTCGGCGTGAAAAAAGAAGACCTGCCCGGCGTGTGGGAAGCGCTCGACATGCCTTCCGGCCACGGCTACGGCAAAGCGCTCCGCACCGTCAAAACGTGCGTCGGCTCCACCTTCTGCCGCTTCGGCACGCAGGACGCGATGGGCATGGGCGTGCGCTTGGAAAAAGCGTTCGAGCGCATGAACGCGCCTGCCAAGGTCAAACTAGCCGTCTCCGGCTGCCCGCGTAACTGCGCGGAAGCGACCGTCAAAGACTTCGGCGTCGTCGCCGTGGACGGCGGCTGGGAACTGCATGTCGGCGGCAACGCGGGCATCCATGTTCGGGCAACCGACTTGCTGTGTTTCGTCAAAACGGACGACGAAGTGGAAGAATGGGCAAGCGCGTTTTTACAATATTATCGCGAAAACGCGACGTGGAACGAGCGCACCGCTCCTTGGGTGGAACGCGTCGGCCTCGATCACGTCAAACAAGTGCTGAGCGACGAAGCCGAACGCAAAGCGCTGCATATGAGACTGCGCGACACGCTGGACCGCACCGTCGATCCGTGGAAACAAATCGTCAATGAACCGGAATTGCGCAAAAACTTCGAACGCCTTCCGGCAGCGGAAGTAGTGTCCGTACCCGCAACCGACCGAGGCGGCCGCAAAGAGGAGGAATCCGCATGAGCCAACAAGTCAAAGTAGGCAAGCTCACCGACATCGACCCGTTAGGCTCGCGCCGCCTCAACGTTAACGGTCTGGAAATCGCTTTGTTCCGCCTTTCCGACGGCGAAATCCTGGCCGTCGAAAACCGCTGCCCCCACAAAGGCGGCGTGCTGTCCGAAGGCATGGTCTGCGGCCCGGTCGTCCACTGCCCGCTGCACGATTGGCGCATCGACCTCCGCAGCGGGGAAGCCCTCGATCCCGACAAAGGCTGCATCGAGACCTTTCCGACCGAAGTCCAAGCCGACGGCACCATCTACCTGACTTTACCGGCTTCCCTGCTAGGCGCCCCCGGTGCCGACACGCATATCGCTTGAACCGATTCGGTTCGATTTGGTTCGGATATTCGATCGGATACGTTGACCTATTTTAGAAGCGTCTGAGACCTTGATTTTGTTTGATTAAGATCCCCACGCTGCTGAATAATCAACGAAGCGTGCCGCAAGAAGCCAATTGGTAAGGCTGCGCTGCCTTTTCGTCAATGAAGCTGAAGCAAGTTGCAAATATTGCAAGCTAATCGCTCTATTTCGCCATTTTCTTGTCCCAAACTGTACAAAATACAATATTCTTTCGTTAAAACGAAGCGACTTCCGGCGAATTGAGCCAAATTATTGTCTATCCCTAACTACCACCTCTGCCTCCCCAATTCAAAGGAAGCGAGCCGATGCCTTATGGACTACGTCAAACCAACCGAAGTGCTGCAAACGATGATCGACGCGGGAAAAACAAAAGCCGAGCTGTCTATCGCGCAGCTGTTGATCCGCAGCGGTCTGGCCGGAGCGATCCTTGCTTGCGCCACCACCCTTGCCATGACCGCATCCGCTCAAACGGGTATCCCGATGATCGGCGCAATCTTGTTCCCCGTCGGCTTCGTCATTATCGTGCTGCTCGGTCTCGAGCTGCTCACGGGCAGCTTCGCCCTGATCCCGCTGGCCGTACTGGAGAAAAAAACAACGGTTCCCGCGATGCTCAAAAATTATTTCTGGGTCATCGTCGGACATCTGATCGGCTGCGGTCTATATGCCCTTGCGTACGTGCTCGTTGCGACCAAAGCCGGAACCGACATGTCAAACCCGTTAATCGCGACCCTCGTCGGCACGGCCGAAGCCAAAACGCTCGCTTATCAGGCGTTAGGCGCATCCGGCATGCTGCTCGTATTCGTCAAAGCGATCCTTTGCAACTGGATGGTCACGCTCGGAACTGTAATGGGTATGACCTCCAAATCGACCGTCGGCAAGATCGTCGCGATGTGGCTGCCGATCCTGATCTTTTTCGGACAAGGCTTCGAACACGCCGTCGTCAACATGTTCGTCATCCCGACAGGCATGCTGCTCGGGGCGAACGTGGGCGGTATGGATTGGCTGGTCTGGAGCGGCGTTCCGGTATTGCTCGGCAATTTCGTGGGCGGCGCTTTGTTCACGGGGTTGCTGCTGTATGGGGGATTGAAGCAAAGCCGAAGCGAGGCGCTTCCCGCGTCATCCGTTGAAGCCGACCCGAAGCCCGCAAATCTGCCTGCTTGGAGGAAAAGCGTATGAAACGTGGCAAAATTTCAATCGTTGGCGCAGGTCCGGGCGATCCGGAATTGATTACGGTCAAAGCGCTGCGCCGTCTGGAACAGGCGGATGTCGTATTATACGATCGACTGGTGAGCGACCAGCTGTTGGAGCATTGTCCGCCGGGAACGCTCAAAATCTACTGCGGCAAGGCTCCCGGGCGCCACGCGCTCACACAAAGCGAGATTGACCGCCTGATCGTCGATTACGCGAAAGTGGGACATCACGTCGTACGATTAAAAGGTGGCGATCCATTCGTTTTCGGTCGCGGCGGCGAAGAAGCGTTGGCGGCATCCAAGGCGGGAATCGAATTCGAGATCGTACCCGGCGTCACGTCGGCTTCCGGCGCGTCCGCATCGGCGGGCATTCCGCTCACGCACCGCGGCACGGCCGCTTCGTTCGCCGTCGTTACCGGAAGCCGCTGCGGCGAGGCCGATACCCCGGTTCGCTGGGATCTGCTGGCACAAGGCGCGGATACATTGGCGATCTATATGGGCGTTTCGCGTCTGGAAGAAATCAGCGGCGAGCTGATCCGTCACGGGCGGGATGCCGAGATGCCCGCTGCCTTGATCGAAAACGCCACGACGGAAGCCGAACGGGTCATCACCGGAACGTTGGGCAGCATTGCGCAGCTGGCTGTCGCTATGAAGGTGGGCAATCCGGCGATGCTGCTGATCGGAGAAACCGTTGGCATACGCGAGATGCTGCGACCGTCGGAATGGGAAAATCGACATATCGTATGAGCGGGAGAACAAAAGGGACAACAACAGTTGTGCCTCAACGTGTCGAGAAAGCTCAAATGTAACTAGAAGCGAGAAGACGGAGAGAAAAATTCAGTGAAGGAACGATAGTGATCGCCTTTGAAATCGGAAAAATCCCACTAAAATTCAATCCTTTTTCCGATTTCAACACGCGACCG